>Ga0070739_10000097_pt1 | contig 188924 bp, 184 predicted proteins | sample Coa_R1_7_FD_66445 | JGI IMG/M metagenome (GOLD analysis project Ga0070739, IMG submission 66445) | Surface soil microbial communities from Centralia Pennsylvania, which are recovering from an underground coalmine fire - Coalmine... | ecosystem: Environmental > Terrestrial > Soil >...
CGGCGGGATGGCGTCAATGGGGCGGGGATGCAGGCACATCAGAGCCTCCAGGATGGGGAGATACTCCGAGCATGCGCCTTCCTCCCGACATTCGCCAGCAGTATCACTCGGGCCGGCCACTACGACCCGGCGATGCCGATAATGCACGAGCCCTTTACCGCTCGACCAGGATCCGCTCTTGCCACGCCGAGATTTCACAGTTACTCTCGATCTTGTCATAACGACGACCATCCTGTCATACTATTGATGACAAGGAGTACATTATGAGACGCATGCCGTCCGGTTCGTCGGTCGCCGTCAACCGGATGTTTCGAGACCACCCTCTGGCAACGCCCCTCGGGCTCGCGCTCGTCGGGATTGCTCTGGTCGGCCTCTACTTTTTCGTCATGGACGCCGCATCCACTCACGCCGGCATCCATGTCGGTGTGCTCAGCAGCAGCCTGATGCTGGGCCTGGGCATGGTCATGCTGCTCGTGGGGGCATTGACCCTCCCCATTGGGCTGGTAACGGTCGCCCGGCGCCGCGCCAATCCGGTGCGGCTACATTGTCCCGCATGCGGGTATCAGTCGGGCGCGTCATCGAGCCGGTTTCGTGTGCAGCGTCTCGGTGGATTGGAGTATTCGTCCGTAACCTGCCCGCAATGCACGTGGCAGTTCACGGTCGACAAGTACGCGCATCTGCACTAAGGCTCGGGGGCTCCTCCCGCGGCCGTTTCCTGCCCCAGGTTGATGGCGAGAATCAGTATCCAGAGCAGGGCGGATGCCAGGAACAGGCGCTCGGTGAGCCCGCTGATCCGATGCATGACGCTGCCCAGGACGAGAACGGCGAAGCCGGCGACCGTCAGGTACGCGAAAGGCATGACTCGCTGTCCGAGATCGGCCCAGCGAGCATCCATGGCCAGCGATCGTGAGAGCAGCACCGCTCCGATCGGCATGCTGACGAATGCCAGAGCGGCGACCGCCAGATGGATTCCCCCATGGACCGTCTGCAGCCGTCCTACATCGGCCGGGAAGAGGGCAAGCAACAGAGCGCCGGCCGTCCATGTGCCCAGGAACGCGAGGCCGAGCAATGTTCGCCAGGAGGGTAGGAGGACACCTTTCAGCGCGACGAGAATCGCTCCGGACAGGATGGCGCGAACGACAAAATTGATCGTCATGATCCAGCCGTAGGGCCCCACGGCCAGATCGCTCTCCGGTTGCCGGATTGGACTGTCGTGTGGAGGGAGCGCCTGCACGATAATGTCGAGCGCGACATAGGTCACGACGCCGCCGATGGCGATCCAGGACAGCAGCGGAGCGGACCTCGTGCGGCCGGGCACATGACTCCGGCGCGTATCCGCCGTCATCCGGCGGGCAAGATTTGCTGAATCGCCTCGTCGACGGCGGCACCGTCCGGTTCGCCGCCGGTCATGCGCCGCGTGGTGGGAGCGTCCGGGTGCAGGTGTCCCCACACGACGACGAGCGCAACGCAGACGGCTGTGATGCCGGTCGCCGTGCCGACGACAACCAATCCAGCGCCGCCCTGGTCGGGCCGCACGATGATGGAGGCGAGAACATTGCTGAGGAAATAGGCAGTCGTCGTGGTCATTCCAGAATGACGCAGGGAAACCCGATCCGATGGGATCGGGCTGGTGCATGTCTCCTCAGGATGGTGGTGGTCACGCGGGGCCGCGCGGTTAGGCGTTGGCCTCTGACTCCTTCGGTCCGGTAGTTACCCTACTGCATTTCCGCCGGACCGTCAAGACGTGACCGCGCCGGCCGTGCAGGGCTCGTGCATTCTCGGCATCGCCGGGTGGTCGTGGCCGGCCCGAGTGCCGGCCAGCCTGACGCCGGCGTAGACCACACCGGGCTGGTCGCCACGCGGGGCGACCACCACGGGATAAGGCACGAGCCCTGACACTGGCCGTGGCTACGCGCGGTGAGGCAGCCCGGCGTCTACAGCAGGTGAAAGATGAACCAGATGGCAAGCACGAGCAAGACGAGCAGCGCGATCCCTCCGGCCGCGGCGACGAACGCGACGGTGAGCTCTGACAGATCCCGCCGGACCGACGACTCGCCGGTCTGATTGATCACGGGTGTCTTGCGCTCCCCGAAGTTGAGACTCCGTTCGAGATTGGCTTCCACAAAGGCCTCGATGCGCTCACTCAGCCTGTCTTCAAACGCTCGCTCGTCGCGGATCGGGCTCTGCACCAGGGGAGCGGGCTGGTACGGCGTTTCGACGCGCAGGACCGGGACTGGCTCGTCCATCCCTTTGAGGCGGCGGCTGCCATGGTCGTGCAGCGTGATGCCGTCAACGATGCCGGCCAGATGGCGGACCGCGGGCGTCACCAGAATCTCACCAGGCCCGGCCTCGGCACAGAGCCGGGCGGCCATATTCAAGGCTGCTCCGCGGTATCCATCGCCGACCGGCACGGCCTCGCCGACGTCGATGCCGATTCCGACCGGCAACGGGTGGTCACTCTCACCTTCCACAAAGCGCCGCTGCAGGTCCAACGCCGACCGGAGCGCACTGCGCGTCGAGGCGAAGACGGCCAATGCCTCATCGCCCCGCATCTCGGCAAGATGTCCGCCGTGGGCCTGCACGCTCTCGGTGACCACGTCCGCGAAGTGAGTGGCGAGTTGAGCAGCCGCTTCGTCTCCATATTGTTGGGTGAACCGTGTGTAGCCCCGTATGTCGGCGATGAGAAAGGTGCGGACCGACGCGCCGTCCGAGATCATGGCGCATGGTACCCCATCCTCACTCCTGAGCCGGTTCGTCTTCCTGCGGGGCGATTTCGGGCGTCCGTGTGATGCGCACCTTCTTGATGCGCTTGCCTTCTACGTCGGTCACTTCGAGCCGGAGGTGGTCCCAGGAGACGATGTCGCCGATCTCGGCGACATCGCCCAACTGCTCAAAGACGAATCCTCCCAACGTCTCGATGCCGTTACTGGCCGGCAGATCGATCCCCATCTCTTCGTTGACGTCTTCGACGCGCAGCATGGCGTCGAAGATCATCTCGTCGGGATTGATGATCTCGACCGGCTCTTCCTCCGTGTCGTACTCATCCTGAATCTCACCCACGATCTCCTCAAGGAGATCCTCGATCGTCACCAGGCCGGCGGTGCCGCCGTACTCGTCAACGACGATCGCCATGTGTACCTTTTTGCGCTGGAACTCGCGCAGCAGGTCGTCGGCGCGTTTCGACTCGGGGACGAAGATGGCTTCGCGCGCTATATCGCGCAGCGACACGTTGATCTCGTTCTCGCGGATGTAGCGCAGCAGATCCTTGTCGTACAGAATGCCGACGATGCGGTCGATCGTCTCGTCATACACGGGGATGCGGGAGTGCCCCTCGCGAATCACGACATCCATGGCATCCAGGAGCGGCATGTCGACCGGCACCGCCGCAATGTCCACCCGCGGCTTCATCACCTCTCCGGCCACGATCTTGTCGAGGTTGATGATGCCCTCGATGCGTTCCGTTTCCTCCTCGGTCATGCTGCCGCTCTGCTCAGCGAGAGTTAGCGTGGCGACGAGTTCATCCTCAGTGACGTGGGGCGCCGGCGTGCTCCCACCCCCCTGACCGAGAAGCCGCATCATCGTGCCGACGATGCCGCCAATGACGGCAATGACCGGAGCCAGGACGACGGAGAGCCAACGCACCGGCCGCGCCAGGAAAATGGCGACCCGGGACGGCTGACGCACGGCGATGTTCTTGGGAGTAAGCTCGGCGAAGATGAGAACGATGATCGAGATGCCGATGGTGGCAGCCAGTTCGCCCCACGGGGGACGCCACAGCGACGTGAAGAGGAGGGTCGCCACGCTGGAAGCGACGATCAGCGAGGTGGAATTGACGATCAGAATCGTCGACAGGAAACGGTTTGGATCGCGCCGCAGATAGGCGATGGCGCGTCCCACACCGCCCCGTTCCTCCAGCTGGTGAACGGCAGCCGGTCCCAACGCTGTCAGCGCCGTCTCGGCTGCTGCCGCCATGGCCGCCAGCAAGATGCTCAGGATGAGGATAAGGGTCTCAACCCAGTGCGCGGACACCTAGATAAGCTGCTCCTGACGATAGCGCATCGCCTCGAACAGCGCGCTCACCGAGCTCCCCTCGTGAATGCGGCGGATTGCCTGGGCGATGAGCGCCGAGATGTCGAGGACCTGCACCTTCCCGTCACGAAACTCCGGCGGCACCTCGATGGTGTTGGTGACTACCACGCGATCGAGCATGCTGTGGTGGATGCGCTCCATGGCATCGCCGGCAAAGACAGGATGCACGGCGTAGGCCATGACCTGGCGGGCGCCGCGCTCGATGAGCATGTACGCTGCTTCGGCGAGGGTGCCGCCGGTGGAGATCATATCGTCCACGATCACGGCTGTCTTGCCCTCCACATCGCCGACCATCTCCAGGACTTCGTTGGTATCTGGCTCCGGGCGATGCTTGGCGATGAGGGCGAAACCGGCGCCCACGCGATTGCGAAAATCATAGGCGCGCGCCACACCGCCCGCATCCGGCGAAACGACCACGATATGGTCCTGCCCCTCGGTTTCCATGAGCTCATCGGCGAGGATCGGAATGGCGGTAAGATTGTCGACCGGGATGTCGAAGAACCCCTGGATGGCCGGCGCGTGCAGATCAAGAGCGACCACACGGTCCGCCCCGGCGGTCGTGATGAGATTCGCCACCAGCTTGGCGGAGATCGGTTCGCGGCCCGCTGTCTTCTTCTCTTGTTTGGCGTAGCCATAGTACGGAATGACCGCTGTGATGCGCGCGGCCGAGGCACGGCGCAGCGCATCGATCATGATCAGCAGTTCCATGATGTGGTGATCCGACGGGTTCGAGGTGGGCTGGATCACGAAGACGTCCATATTGCGGACGTTCTGCTCGATCTTGATGCGGGTCTCCCCGTTCTTGAAGCGCCCGACCAGCGCCTCGCCCAGCGGGATTTTGAGCCACTGGCAGATGCCCTGCGCGAGAGGGCGATTCGCGGAGCCGCTGAACACAATCAAGTCCGACATCATCCTTCCCCTCGTTCTCCACTTTCCGGCGACGTGAGCGGCCGCGCCGGGACGCCGGCCACCGTGGTGTTCGCCGGAACGTCGTGTGTGACGACCGACCCCGCGCCGGTGGCAGCATTGTCGCCAATGGTGATAGGCGCGCGCAGCATGGTATCGCTCCCTAGAAAGGCACCATTGCCCACGATCGTGCGATGCTTGGTCCGGCCGTCAAAGTTGCAGGTCACCACGCCGGCTCCGATGTTCACGTTCGCTCCAATCTCGGCGTCACCGACGTAGCCGAAGTGGTGCATCTTGGTCCCGGGACCGAGCCGTGACCCCTTGATCTCGGCGTGCGTCAGGATCTCGCAATGCGGCCCGATCACGGCGCCATCCCGCACGTGAGCATAGGGGCCGACGCGCACGTCATCGGCGAGAGAGGAATCGCGCACTGTGGATGACAGGACTTGGCAGCGGTCGCCCAGGCGCGACGACACGATATGGGCCGACGGACCGATGACACAGTCCTCCCCGATAACGGTGTTGCCCTCAATGATCGTGAACGGGGAGAGGATCGTGCCGGATCCGATACGGACATCGTCACCGACGAAGGTGCTGGCGGTGTCAAGAATGGTGACTCCCGCCGCCATGAGACGGCGCGCCGTGGCCCGATAGATGGCGCGCGTCGCGTGCTCCAGATGCGAGAGATCGTTGATTCCCATAATCTCTTCACCACCCGGCACCGTGATGGCCTCCACCGTCTCGCCTGCCGCGACTGCCTCGTGGATTACGTCGGTGAGATAGTACTCCCCTTTGGGCGGGTGGGGCCGTAGCCGCTCCAGTGCGCCGCGCAGGAATCCGGTGCAGATGACGTAGGCCCCGAGGTTGACCTCGGTGACGGTGCGTTGCTCCGCTGTCAGGTCTCCCTCCTGAACGAGGGCCTCAATGCGCCCGTCCCGGCCCCGAATCACGCGTCCGAAGCCGCGCAGGTCGCGGGCGTGGGTGGTGAGCAAGACGATCGGCGCTCCCGTTTCGTCCTGGCGCGCCAACATCTCCTGGTATGTCGCGGCCTCAATCAAGGGCTCGTCACCGTGCACGATGAGAACACGAGAGGTGGCAGGGGGAAGCGCAGCCAGGGCGGCCGCAGCTGCTCCACCCGTACCACGGCGCTCGCCCTGGTCCACGTAGTGAACCCGGTCCCCGATGACGTGCCGGACTCGGCTCTCTCCGGCGTCCACGACGACCAATGGACAGGCAAAGCCGGCCCGCGCCAGGGTGTCGAGAATGCGGACGAGCATGGGCTTCCCGGCCAGCTCGTGCAGAACCTTGGGAAGAGAGGATCGCATACGGGTTCCCTTCCCTGCCGCGAGGACGATGGCCTGTATGTCGCTCATGGCCGGGAAGGGCGACCTAGATGGACGGGATCGTCCGTCTCATCTCTTGTCCCGCCGCGTCGGCGGGTTCCATGATCTTCAAACAAAAAAGTGAAGCTCCTCCTTGTCGCTTCACCGGATCGCAGCCGCTACGTTATTCTCCCGTGCGAGTCAAAGCACTGGCTGGGGCGGCAGGATTCGAACCTACGATCGCGGATCCAAAGTCCGCTGCCTTACCGCTTGGCCACGCCCCACCGCTACATAGGATTGTAGGGCGTCCTCACAGAGAGGTTCAAAGCCATGACTAATGGACCGGGGATAATACTGCTGTAGGCGCAGGGCTCGTCCCTGCCTGTTTCGGGCCTCCCGTAGGCGCAGGGCTTGTCCCTGCGTGTTTCGGGCAGGGACAAGCCCTGCGCCTACACACCTATGAGACTATTTTCCCTCCTTTGCCTTCTCCTCCCTGTCCTGCTGCTGGCCGGTTGCGGGACCAATGCCGGCGCGTCGAATGAGCTCCGTATCTGGTACGCCACCGACGATCCGGCCGAGCGTGTCTGGGCCCAGACGCTGGCGCAGCGCTTCGAGGCCACGCATCCTCAGGTGCATGTGGCGCTGACTGCCTACAGCTTCGAGGATTTGAATACCAAGCTCCAGCTCAGCCTGGACGCCGGCAATCCGCCCGATCTCGCCTACGTCACGCCGCGCGGGCCCGGCATCCCGCTTTACGTCCAGCAGCATCGGCTGCGCGACCTCACCGACGTGGCGCGGCGGTACGGCTGGGCCTCCCGTCTGCGGCCCGGTGTCCTGGCACAGTACAACGCCCCATTCGACAAGTTGGGTCTCTCGCCGCATCACGTGGTCGCCGTACCGGACGCCCTGGCGGCGGTCGGCGTTCTCTATAATCGCCGGCTCCTCCAGCGGCTGCACCGCGGGGTTCCCCGGACACTGACGGCGTTTGAGCGCGATGTAGCGGCCGCCAGGCGGATGAGTGTCACGCCGATCGGCATCGGCAACGCCGACGGCTGGGTGGGCGACGATTGGTATCTGACGCTGGTCAATGCTCTCATTCCCCCGGCCGCGCTTCAGGCCGAGCAGCGGCTCGATCCCCGGTTCACGTTCCGGCATCCGCCTTTTGTTGAGGCGGCCCGCCTGCTCCGGACGTGGTCGCGAGCCGGTGACCTCACGCCGAACTTCGGCAGCCTCGACGCGCAGGAGGGAATCGACGTCTTCTTTCGTGGCCACACGCTCTTCCAGTTGATCTCCAGCTCGGAGAACCCGCAGATTCTGCAGGACGAGCGTGCCACCGGCCTTCCCATCGGTGTCTTCGCGTTCCCGCGCGCGCATGGCGGGAGCGTCATGCCGGTGAGTGGGTATCTCGGCTGGGTGATGCCCCGGGCAGCTGCTCATCCTCGGGAGGCGATGGCGTTCCTGAACAGCCTGCTCTCTCCTCCCACCGCCCGTTTCCTCGCGCGGCACGGCGATGTGCCGGCCATCCAGACGTCCAGTAACGGCGTGACGGCGACCTGGGAACGGCAGTACCTGGATGCGCTGCAGCGGTCGGTGCCCGGTGTCTATCTCGATGCCGCTCCCATCTCCAATATCAATGCCACGATGGAGGCCAACGTCGAGCTGTTGCTGGAGGGGTATGAGCGGCCGTCTTTCCTCCCGTTCAGCCTCGAGAAGGTCTACACGTCGCGCGGCAAGTCCGGCAGCGCCGCCCGCATCGACGGCGAGTTCTAGGAGAGGTTTCTGCTCGTCCTGCTGTTGCTCCCTGCCGGATGCCTGTACTGCCTGTTCGTCCTCTTTCCGCTGGCGCAGGTCGTCTGGCTCTCTCTTCACAGGGGAAATGCCTTCTCCCTGGACGCGTATCGGGCGCTCTGGGCGGACCCCACATTTCACATCAGCCTGGCCAACACGGTGGGGTGGGAAATCGCCGCTGTTCTCGTCCCCACGGCCCTCGCCCTTCCCATTGCGCTCGCCGTGGCGCGTGGCCGCCCGGGCCCGCTGATCCCCGCCGTTCTGATTCTCCCCCTCCTCCTCCCGCCGATCGTGGTGGCTGCCCTCTGGACGCTCCTCTATTCGCCGGCGGCGGGACCGCTCGCCGTGACCTCTCTCCCGTCACCGGACTTCCTTGGCGATCCGCGGCTCGCCCTGCCCTCCCTCTTCGTGGCCTGGCTATGGTCGGTGTTGGGAATCGGCGCGCTGCTCCTCTACGCGGGTCTGACGCGGATCGGCCGGGAGTGGGGTGAAGGAGCAGAGGTGGAAGGAGCTGGGCCGCTGTGGCGGCTCATCCACATCACCCTGCCGGCGCTTCGCCCCGTGATTGCTGTCACGGCGGCGGTCAACGCGGCGCTGGCTCTGCAAGTCTTCGATCTCATCTTCGCGGTCACGGGGGGTGGTCCGGGGAACGCCACCATGCTCCTCCCGCTGGAGGTGTACGGCCGTGTCTTCGGCGGCCGCCCGGCGCAGGGCGACGCGGCGGCCGCGCTGGAAGCGGCGCTGGGTGTGGCACTGGCCCTCGCTGCCGCCGGCGCCTGGGGGCGGTCGGAGAGCTTTGGTGGGGAGCCGCCCGAGCGCCGGAGCGCTCTCGGCGCCATCCTCGCCGCCGTGGCTGCCGTCATTGCCATGCTGCCGATCCTCTGGCTGGTTCCGATCTCCCTGGCGCCGGGACGCAGTGCCCTGCTCGGCGGGATCGATGTGAGCCGGCCGACGCTGTCCAATCTCTCCGGCGTTCTCACGCTGGGACTGGGCGGCGCCCTGGCCGAGAGCGCGGTGCTGGCGCTGATTGCCGTGGCCGGAGTCCTCGTTCTGTCCTACCCGGCTGCCTTTGCCCTGGCCGAGCGTACTTTCCCGCGTCAGCTGAGGCTCGCTGCCCTGGCGCTCCTGGTCATCGGGTTGTTTCAGGGCACCAGCGCCATCCTGCCGCCGCTCTTCTCGCTCCTGATCTCCCTCGGACTGCTCGATTCGGTCTGGGGTATCGTTCTCCCTGAGATCGCGCAGGCGTTACCTCTGGCCGTGCTGGTGATCTGGGGGATGCTCCGTCAGATGCCGCGGGAGATTGGAGAGAGCGCGGAGGTCGACGGCGCCGGACCGTGGCGCCGGCTGGTAGCGATCTCCCTACCGCAGGCACGCCCCGCTCTGATTGTCGCCGGCGTTTGGGCGTTTGCCACCTCGTGGAATGCCTATCTCCTGCCGTTAATCGTGTCACAGGGGGTCACAATTACCACGGTTCCGACGTTCCTGGCGGGTCTGATCGGCCGCTCGGACACGCAGTACGGGCTGCTTGCCGCCGGTTCGCTCATCGCCGTCCTGCCGGTGGTCGCGGCCGCCCTCCTGCTCCGTTCGGCGCGGGCCGTCGCGGGGGTGCTGCGATGAGATGGCCGGCCGTCCTGCTCGCTCTCCTCCTGATGCCGTCGTTCGCGGCCGCTGCATCCCCGCACTATGCGCCGCGGATCAGCGGTTCGGTTGCCGATTTTCGTCTAGCCGGTATCGAACCGGACGGTGACCCGCTCGATCAGGTCTTGCTGCAGACCACGCTGGCCCCCTCGGCCGGCATGCCGCGCCTCCACCTGATCGTGGATACCTACCTGGAAAATTTCCAGCCGGATACCACGCCGGTTCTGCCTGATCTACTGCATCCGAACCAGACAGCGCAGAATCTCGGCGGGTTTCTGCAGGGCAAAGCGTTGGTGGCGGACGACGCCGGCAAGGTGCTCTATCTGGGGACCTTCATCGCCGAAGCCTTCCTCAACAACAGCAATCATATGGTCTTGTCCGCTCCGGGCCAGGGGATGGCGCGCGGTGGAGAGATCGCGATCAAGGGGACGTTCACGCTCCGGAAAAACGCCTCGTTGCGCGGCGCGCTGACCGGGCGCGTGGTCCTGCCGGCCGGCGCGCGGCGTGCCATCGCCCGAGATCAGGGCGCAAAGTTCCCGCCGGTTCGCACGCTCCTCAGCGGCGTGACAGTTCATCCTCACGCCATGATGGGCCGGAACACGCAGAGCCACCAGGTTCCTCTACACACCGGCTATGGACCCAGGTCCCACCGTTCGATCTCGCCGGTGACGATCGTGACAGCGGCCGGTGCCGTCGTGTGCTTTCTGCTGGCTGTGGTCCTATGGCGGCGTCAGCGGGATCCGGTACCGAAGAGCGAGTAAATCGCCACGGGGACGGTATCATGGCGAATGATGTTTCGTGTATTGATCCGCTTGTTGTCGGGTCTCGCCATCGCCCTGGTCTTCCTGGGGCTCCCGAGGCGCTCGCACGCACAGTCCGCCCCGCCCATCCATCCTCGACAGCTCGCCCTACCGGTCCGTACGTTTCCGGCACGGCCACAGGGCCATACGCTGCCGGCCGGCGCCCAATCCCCTTTACGATTACAGCCCGGCTCCTCGGCCGGACAGCAGGCGGTCTACGAGCAAATAGTTCGCTGGCGTAGCCACTCGATCCCGCTGACGCTGCGCTACCGAGCGACGCTCTTTGCGTCCGCCGTGGCGGCAGACGCCGCCGCCGCTGATGCGACGGCCTCGCTCTGGGAGTTGGGGCACCCAGCGCCGAGCGGAGGATTGGCGATCTTCCGGCTGGAGGAAGGTCGGACGCAGGCGGAGATAGCGGTCGTCATCCGAGCGGGAGCGGCCGAGGCGGAGATCCGGTTGCACGGCCCGAGCAGAGATCTCTCACATGGCGTTCCCGTCCTCCACCGTGTGGCGCGGACGGCGCGATCTGTCCTGACGTCCCTGCCGCCGGCACCTCCCGCCGCGCCGCCTCCACTGCCTCTCTACGTTGCCCCACCCGGAACGGGTCCCATGGTCGAGAGTCCCTCGTTGCTCTCTCTCACCGGCCCAGCGGACTCCGGCGCTTTTCGCAGTGGATCTCCGGCCCTGGCCGCGCTCGCCCATCCGTCCGGCATGCTTCGTCCAGCGGGCAGTCTCTCTTCGTTTGTCCGGATCATCCCCGGTGATCTCGGCTGGTACGGCAATACGTCGCTCTACGCCGGCAGCAATGCGGCGGTCACCGCGTTCCAGACGCTGGTGCAGACAAACGACCGGCAATGGCACCGTGTCGCCGTGCCGGCCATATCGTCCCTTGCCGATGCCGTGGCCGGCTGGAAACGGCCGGACGAGACGGCCATCGCCGTACGCTCCGGCAACCTCATTCTGGTTTTGGCGTCGGGGACCGGACAGATCGCGGCCGAGTCGAGTGCGGCGGCCTCTATCATGGCGCAGATGCCCACCCGTTTACACGCGCAGGGAACCTCGATCGTCGACGCCACGGGCCGGCCGGCGCGGCTGACCGGTATCAATTGGTATGGGGCGGAGAGTCCGGATTTCGTCGTCGGCGGCCTGGACGCCCGGCCCTACGGCGACATCCTGCGCACCCTCCAGGGATTGGGATACAACACCCTCCGGCTCCCCTTCTCGAACCAACTGGTTGAGCAGAACCCCATCGTCACCCAGCACCTCGCCGCCAATCCCGATCTGGCCGGGCTGCATGCTCTCGACATCCTGGATCGGATCATTGCTTATGCGGGGGCGTTGGGCATGCGGGTGATTCTCGACAACCACCGCTCCGATGCCGGCTGGAGCTCGGAGCCCCTGTGGTACACCGACCAATACCCGGAGTCCGCCTTTATCCACGACTGGCAGGTGATGGCGGCGCGCTATGCCGCCTCGGATGCCGTGGTCGGGATGGATCTGCGCAACGAGCCGCACGGACCGGCGACCTGGGGTGGTGATCCGTCCACCGACTGGCACGGAGCGGCGGAGCGCGCCGGCAACGCCATTCTGGCCGTCAACCCGACCGTGCTGATCCTGGTCGAGGGCGTGCAGTTTTCGCCGGGCGATCCCAGTGGCTGGTGGGGCGGCAATCTGACAGGCGTCGCGGCCAACCCGATCGTCCTGACCTATCCGGACGGCTCCTCGGCGCGTGACAAGCTGGTGTACTCGCCGCACGAGTACGGTCCCCTGATGTGCGGTGGCGGCTGTCCCTGGTTCAATGCGACCACCACGCCTCAGTCGCTGACGGCGGTCTGGGATCACTACTGGGGCTACATCGCCGCTGATCCGGCTCAACCCTACGCCGCCCCGCTCTGGATCGGCGAGTTCGGGACGTGCAACAACGCCCCGACCTGTGTCGCCGACAGCACGCCCGGCTCGCAGGGACAGTGGTTCTCATCGCTGCTGACCTACATGCAGCAGCGCGGCATCGACGGCGCCTATTGGGCCGCCAACGGAACGCAGTCCAGCGGTGACACGCGGCAGTACGGCGCGCCGGAGGGATATGGGCTGCTGAATCCGGACTGGGCGACGCCGCACGCCGTGGTACAAGCGGCGATGACGCCGTTGCTGACGCAGTGAGGCGAATCCGTCCCTATATCCACCGCCTCCAGTGAAACAGGGAGAGCGCGACAACGGGAACCAGCACCACCGCGATCAGCATCAGGAGGAATCCCTCCGGCGTGTGAATCACCGGCACGCCCTGGAAGGCGGTGGCGAAGAAGCCGACTATCAGGCTCATCGGCAGGACGATTGCCGAGACGATTGTCAACACCTTGATGATCTTGTTGGTGCGATGGCTGACGTGGGAGACGTAGATCCCGAAGGCGTTGTTGACCGCCGCGCTGTCGGCGGTGAGGGCTTCGAGTAAATCACGCAGGCGCCCGTCGAGATCGCGGAAGTAGATTTCCACGCCAGCCGACTCGATCCACGAGAAGTCGGGACGGAGAAAGGCCCGCAAGATGGGGCGGTGCTGTCCGATGAGGGCCGACAATGCATAGAGATAACGCTTGAAGCGGAGAAGATCGTTGAGAAACGCCTCGGACAGGGTCCCCAGGGCCCGCTCCTCCATCCGCTCCACTTCAGCACTGATCTCATGCTGCAGATCCTCGTCATAGACCAGTAGCTCATCGAGGATGAGGTACAGCATAAAGGCGGAGTCGTACTGGATAAGGGCGGGATTGTGAGCGGCGCGCGCCATAATGCGCTCGGCGAACGGCAGGGGCGACTTGTGGGCGGTGACAAGGTAGTTGCGCCCGACAAAGAGGTCGAGCTGAGTCGCCTGGACCCGGAGTTCCTGAGGTAGAAGCTGGGGGACGGTGACACTCACGAAGAAGTGATCGGCGTACCGGTGGAGCTGAGGACGCTGCCACTCGGCGGCGGCACTCGTGACCGCCGCGTCGCCGAGTTGCAGGAGATCGTTGATGGTGGCCAGGTCCTCGCGCCGGAGGTCATCGAGATCGATCCAGACAAAGTTCTCGTCGTGGCGGATGAGAGAGGCAATCTGAGCGAGAGGAACCGGCTCGGCGGCGAGATCGGCGCGAAACAGCCAGGCGCGAATCCGGTGAGACGTCGTGCCGGCGGCGTTGCCCGCTTCTTCCTCGATCTCGACGACATCGTGGGCCGGATCGAGAAGATCGGCACGTCCCCGTGCCATCTCGTGAAGATTCGGGGGATTCTCGGTGGCCGAGATCCCCTCGCGTGCCTCCTGTGAGGGCATGCCCTCAGAGCCTATCGTGCTGTCGGTTGCGAGACCCGGGCGTGCTGCCCGTGGGATCCCGATCCACTCAAGGCACTCTCCCGCGTCGGCCGATCTGCAAATGTCCAACTATCCAGGGCCACGTGCCGGCAGCGAGAGCACATGGTCCAGTGCATCTCGACCTCACGCTCTCCCGCCGCCTGTCGGTCCGTCCGATAGTAGACGAGATGGTGACCGCAATTAGGGCACAGCATCTCGTTCATAAGTCCCTCCCGCACCCCCGGTGGGGGCCTCCTATGGCGTCTTTGAGGCGCAAGAAGTGTGCCCAGCGGTGCGCTTTTCGGAACGAGACACTAACGGTGACGCATCAGGGATTGGGGGCGTTGAGGGGAGCATCGGCTGTCTCGGCCGGCTCGTGTTCTTGCGCCACGACTCGCGCAACCTGACGTCGGGCACGAGATTCGTCGATCGTCAGCAGAAAGGCGATGTCCGCGACCATCATGACGGCCAGAATGGGAAAGATGACTCGATAGCCGAAATGATTGCTGAGGAGGCCGGCGATGCCGACGCTGATGGGGGCGGCGACACTCGAGAACGCGGCCTGCAGCCCTGTGAAGACCCCGATGCGCGCCTCCGGCACCAGCTGGGCAAGATAGGGATAGGTCAGGGCCGTCGTGGCGGAGAAGCCGCAACCGGCCAGGATCGCGACCGGGAAGAGAGTGAGGTACGTGGGAGCCACGGTGCCGAGCAAGGCGGCCAGGATGAGGAGCACGGTCCCCAGAGCGATCATGCCGCGCATGCCGTAGCGCCGCGCCAGCAGACCGAAAGGGTAGGCGAAAATGCCGGCGGCCAGGATCACCGCCAGGTAAACCAGGAGTGCCTTGGCGTGCGAGACATGCATGACGGTGACGGTGAAGATGGTCAGGTATGGAATGATGGCGTTCAGGCCGGTCCAGAGGAAGAAGATGCTGACCAGCAGCTTGAAGGCCTCGGTGAAGGTGCGCATCTCGGCGAGGTAGGTGCGCAGAGGGATGCGCTCCTCCCGCTCCGCCAGGTCGTAGCCGCGTCGCGGCTCGTGGACGCCGAGGACGACGACGGCGAAGGTGACGAGGATGATCCCGATCACCGCGTAGACGACCGGCGCCGGAATGTTGTTCTTCTTGAGGGACGCAAACGCGGCGTAGAGGAGAATGGCGACCTGACCCAGCAGGGACACCACCGAGAGGATGGCGTTGAACACCGGCCGCTGGACGGGCGGCGTAATGTCGATCATCAGTGACTGGTACGGATCGTAGGCGGCGTTCCACATGATGGAGAAAAGGATGATGGCGCCGGCGATGAGGGGGAGGGCCGGCGAGCCGGTGCGAGCGAAGAGCGGAACGAGGGCCAGGAAGAAGAGCGAAATCGGGATACATGTGACCAGGAACGGGCGGCGCCGTCCCAGCGGGTTGGTCGTTCGGTCGCTCCAGCGTCCGATCAGAGGCTGGATGACGACTCCCTCGATCGTCCGCGTATTGGAGAGGTAGCCGATGATCAGAGCGTTGCTGGTGAACGCGTGGACATACAGAGGCAGGATGGCGTTGTTGAACCCGTTGTAGACGCCGACACCGATCTGGCCCGCGCTGTAGAGCATCTTCTGGCGCCGCGGGTTCATGGCCCCTCACTCCTCCTCTGTCAGAATGGCGAAGATGACGCGCTACGCTCTGAGTTTCAGCGGTGGTAAGGACTCAACTTTAGCCCTCCACCGCGCCGTTCGCCAGGGATTGGATGTGGCCTGTCTCTTCACGATCTACGAAGGGTCGTCGGAGCGGGTCCGCTTTCACGGCGTTCGTCCCTCCCTCATCCAGGCGCAAGCCGACGCGGTGGGGATCCCGCTCGTCCTGGACCATACCCATCCGGATGACTACGACGTGACGCTCGCCCGCGTGCTTGATCGGTTGCAGGCAGAGGGGATCGGCGGCATCGTGTTCGGCAATATCCACCTGGCCGATATCCGAGGATGGTACGAGGAGCGGACGCTGGCGCGCGGTCTGAAACATGTCGAGCCGCTCTGGGGCGAGGATCCTCTCACGCTGGCACGGGAGGTTGTCGCCGCCGGATATACTCCGCTCGTCGCCAGTATCGACCTGGCTCGTTTGCCCCGGGAGTGGGTTGGCCGGCAGCTGGACGATGCATTGCTGGACGAGATCGTGCTGCGCCCCGGGGTCGATCCGGCCGGAGAGCGGGGCGAGTATCACACCTTTGTGACTTCCGGTCCCCTGTTCCGCCGTCCTGTCTCCGCGCGAACCGGCGAGCGGGTGGAGATGGAAGGACACGCGCTGGTCGATCTCATCCTGGGAGAGGATGATGCGAATTGAGCGGGGCGACCGGTTCGATCCGGAGGCACAGGCGTTCGACGATGCCGCATGGGCCGAGTGGGACGCCGCGCAAGGTCATGTCTGGGAAGAGCAGCCAATCACGTTGACCGTCCGCCGCGAGGGCCGGGTGATGGGAACGGCGCGCGGCTGGATCGGGATGCGAATGGCGTATCTCTACAGCATCATCGTGCGCCCGGAGGATCGCAGCGCCGGAATCGGGGCTCAACTGCTGGCGGCATTTGAGCAGGCAGCGGAGGAAGCGGGTGTACGGCGTCTGGCGCTACGCACCAAGCAAGGGAACCCGGCGCAGCGCTTCTACGAGCGACACGGATGGCACGTCGAGGCCGAGTTTCCCGACTGGTATCACGGGGAGACGTACGTCCAGATGAGGAAGGATCTCTAGCAGGCCAGGACTCGCCGGACCAGCCTGTCCACCGGTCGCGAGGGGCCGCGAGGTACTGCGTGGGTATCACTTTGAGGTCGCATCGCGCGCTAGGACGGCATCGCTCCTCCTCGCAGGGAAAGCTTGAGTCGCAATGACTCTTCGCCTGGTCCTCCCCTGCACAAAGAGCATCGAATGTCCCCGGCCGCGGGGGGCGCATGTATTGACAACCCCATATCCATCGTAGGGGCCGGCTCCTGCCGCGCCCGCCCTGGCCACTCGTACCACAACATCTGCATCGGCAGACAGCCGGCAAACGGGTGGCAGGGTCATTCCCAACGCTTGGGTACGAGGGAGAAGGCGGGCGCGGCAGGAGCCGGCCCCTACGGTGGCTCTCTGGGAGCCACTCGCGCGCGACAACAGGGGTATGCTCCTATCTCTCCAGGGCTTGAGACCCCGCAGTAGCGGGTGGGACGCATCGTTACGGCGTCATCCCGCATGAGCAGTCCAGGACTGCGCACATCCATGGCAGGGGTGACCTGCGTTCACCCGCCGGAGCAGCACGGAAGTGCCGCGTCGTGTCGTATGGCGACCCTTTGTATGCAGTAGGACGCTCCAGCGCCGCGGATGACAGATGACCGTGACCTCGCGGACCACAAGAGAACGCCCCGCGTCCCTTCGCTGGAAAGGGAGGCGGGGCCGGCTGATGAGAACGGCGCGACGGCGCCGGGCGGACGTTGCGGTTACTCGACGTGCGCTCGACTGCGCTCGGCGGGCTGCTGCTGCAGCGTCTGCTGGATCCGTTGCAGTGCCTGCTCGATCTCCTCGTCGCTCTCTTTCGACATCGCGGATCCCTTGTAGAGCAGGTACGCGGAGCCGATAACGACGACGGCATTGCCGAGGATGTCCGACTGCCAGTTCTCGAGAGTGAGGGTTGCCCACTGCCAGATGTAGCCGGAGGCGCCGAAGACCGCAGCCGCCGCGCCGTGCTCCTGCTGCGTGGAGACGAAGTTCATCCAGCCCATCCAGGTCATCAGCGCCCAGGCAATGACGCCCGCGATGATCAAGGAGTAGGCAAGGCCGCGGTGGTGCCAGGCGTCACCGAGCACATGTCGGGAGGTCGATCCCTGCGCCGCACGGGCGCGCTCGTCGCCCCGGACCTGCCGTTCGACATCGTACGCAAGCTTCTCGATCCGTTCGTCGCCGTCCTTGGATTCGGCACTGCCCTGGAAGATGAGGTAGGCGCCCACGAGGACAAGCAGACCATCCCAGAGCAGATCGGATTGCCAGTTCGAGAACGTGTCCTCGCCCCAGAGCCAGATGTAGCCGGACGGTCCGAACAGGTCCGCCGCCGCGTGGTGCGCCGCCTGGTCACTGACGAAGTACATCCAGCCTCCCCAGGTCTGCAAGATCCAGCTCACCAGGAACAGCCCCAGGGAGAAGAGCGCAAGGCCGTATCTCTTGAAGAACCCAGCCGTTTGCTGAGCAGATGGCGCCGGCCGCGTCTCGACGTACACCGGCGTCCCATCCGGCAGCTGCTGCTCGGAGGGGCGTAGAGCTTGTCGCGTGCGCTGCACGGATGCCTTGATCTGATCCATGCTGCCGCGCGACTCTGACGATCCCTTGTAGAGCAGGTAGGCCGATCCGATGACGAGCACGGCGTGTCCGAGCGCGTCGGCCTGCCAGTTCATGAACGTTTGTCGGATCCAGTACCAGATATAGCCGGAGGATCCGAAAACCTGAGCGGACTGGCCGTGCTCCTGTTCGGTGGCCGCGAAGTGCATCCAGCCCATCCAGGTCATGAGCGCCCACGCCAGAACGAAGCCGCCGAGCAGGAAGTAGCCCAGCCCGTAGTTGCGTAGAGGACCGCCGCGCTCGACCGTCGCTTGCGTCCGCTGCTCCGCCTGTCGGGCGGCCTGGGGTCCACGGACCTCCCGCTCGATGTCCTGCACGATCTGCTGGACTTCCTCGGATGTGTCCCTGGATTGCTCGCTCCCTTTAAAGATCAGGTAGGCGCCCATGATCACGGCGATTCCCTGCCCCAGGAAGTCCGCCTGCCAGTTGGAGAAGGTATCAAGCCCCCATCGCCAGATATAGCCGGAGGAGCCGAAGACATCGGCCGATTGATGGTGCAATATCTGCTGCGACCAGAAGTGGACCCAGTCGGCCCAGGACATGAGCACCCACGCCACCAGGAAGAGGATGACGAGAGTGATCCCGAGAGAATACTTCTTCCAGAACGTCATGGCTGCCTCCTCACGTGATCCTTCCCTTACGAGCCCCGTACCGGAGCGACCCCAAGCCCTGCGGCCTCGCCCCGTCATGAGCGGACACACATGACCGGAATCGAGGTACGTACAGCAACAGACGTGCCAGAGAAGTATGCAATAATTTGTATTTATCGCGGCGGCCACGTAGAGTTCAAGGGGGAGTTGCGTCCGAGCGTGACCGTGACGGCCGCCACCGGCGGGGATAGAATTTGCCATGATCACCGGCATTCGTTCCGCGACGGTCCCCGTTCGTGACCAGCAGCAAGCGCTGGACTTCTACACCTCGATCCTCGGTTTCGAGAAACGAGCGGACGCTCCCATGGACGGAGCCCGCTGGATCGAAGTCGCGCCGCCCGGCGCGGCGAGCGTCCTCATCCTCTTCACGCCGCCCGACTGGGAATCACGTATCGGGACCGGCACCGGGATCGTCTTGACCGCCGATGACATCGATGCAACCTATGAGGAACTGCAGAGCAAAGGGGTGACCTTTACCCAGCCGCCGGAGGAGCAGCCGTGGGGAGGCAAGCTGGCGCAATTCGAGGATATGGACGGGAACGGTTTCGTGCTGGTGCAAAACCGGTAGCGCGCTTGCCGCTGTCTACCCCGCTTCCAGGCGGCGCACCTCATCCGGCGTCAGGCTGACGTCGAGCGTCTCGAGACTGGAGTGCAGCTCGCCGACGGTGTGCGGTCCTATCACCGCGAATGTCGGAAAAGGCTGGGCCAGCACCCAGGCGAGGGCCACGCTGTTCGCGGAGACTCCCTTCGCCTGTGCCAGCTCAGTCGCGCGGCGGTAGCGCTCCCAGTTCTGGGGCGAGTACCAGAGCCGGACAGCACGCTCGTTGGAGAGATCGTCCGGCCGGTAGCGGCCGGTGAAGAATCCCTCGGCTTGCGACGACCAGGAGACGAGCGGCATCTGGCGGTCCTGATACCAGGCGCGGTCGGCGGGAGTCACGGAGAGGCAGCCTGTCCAGATCTCGTCCTGGGGAAAGGCCAGACTGAGATTGGGGCTGCTGGCGGCAAACGGGACCAGGCCGTGCGCCTGCGCGTACTCATTGGCGGCGTCAAGCCGCTCGGTCGTCCAGTTGGAGCCGCCGAAGGCGCGAATGCGCCCGGCGGCGTGATGCTCGTTGAGCCACTCGACGATCTCGCCGATGGGGATCTCCGGGTTGTCGCGGTGCAGGAAGAAGATGTCGATATAGTCGGTTCCCAGGCGCCGGAGACTCTCGGTGAGGTCTGCGGCAATATCCTCGCGCGTGATACGCGGACTGCCGTGCGGGTGGGCGCCCTTCCCGGCGATGACGATCTCCTCCCGATTCTGTCGGGCCAGCCAGGTGCCGATCACGTCCTCGGCGTCGCCGTAGTGGCGTGCCGTGTCGATCGCGGTGCCGCCCGCCGCCCGGAAGGCGTCGAGTAAGCCGTGCGCGGTGTCGGGATCACTGCTGCCGAAGAACACGGTTCCCAGGACCAGCCGGGAGATCGGCTTGCCGACTCCCGCCACCTCGCCGTAGTGCATGCTCATGCCGATATCTCCTGATGTTCCGCCAACGCCAGCTCATTCCCCCGCCCGGCGTTGCACGGCGGCGTGGACGGTAGATTGCTGAGGAAGGCGGCAATGATGCGGCCCAGATACTCGTCGAGCGGCTCGTGCCGGAAGCCAAGCTGGTCGGCGGCCCGCCTGGGGTCGAGCAGGGAGGCCCAGCGGCCGGTGAATGGAAATGCCTTCTCCGGCTCGACTCCCGCCTCCCGGAACGACGCGGCGGGAAGCGATCGGATCTCCGGAGTGGCGCCCATCAGCCGTGCCGCCCGTCTCACCAGCTCCGTCAGCGTGGGCACCTCCTCCTGCGCCAGGTTATAGGCCTGGCCGAAGGTCTCCTGCCGTCCCAGGATGTCGACGAGCGTGCGCGCGACGGCGCCGCTGTACACGTGACGGACGCGCCGTTCATCGCCGTCCGGAAGGAGGATGGGACCGCCGTCCAGGATGCGCCACAGGTAACTCTCCAGCCGGCCGGACCGATCCCGTTCGCCGTTGACGATGGGAATGCGAATGCGGGTCGCGGGAAAGCGCTCGCGCTCCCACGCCGTGCTCAGCACATCCTCAGCGGCACGCTTTCCCATGCCGTATTCCCAGTCCTCCGTATCCTCGGGGCGCGGCGGAGCGGGCAGCAGGGGGCCGGGATAGTCCGTCTCGCGGGCCGGGGCGGGCGGCTGCTGTTTGACCAGATATACCTGCCCGCTGCTGATCATGACGTAGTGCCCGAGTCGATTGCGCAGCGTGTCGACGACTCCCTGCGCGTCGGCGCCGGTGTACGCGGCAAAATCGATGGCGGCGTCGAACGCGCGGCCCGCCAGCACCTCCCCGAATCGCGGCGTCGTCCGATCCGCCACCAACCGCTCGACGCGCCCCCCGAACGGATCGGGCGTCGCGCCCCGGTTCAGCAGCGTGACCTCGTGCCCGGCCAGCAGCGCCCGCCACGTCGTCCAGTACCCCATGAACCGCGTGCCGCCGATGATGAGGACTCTCACGCGGACCGCGCCCCTCCAATCACATAGTGGAGGCGGCCTCGAATCCGCCCCATGACGGAGGCTACCATGCCGCGCAACCTGATCACGCGTCTAACCCATCTCGCATCGAGCCGGCCTGGAGGCCTGGTTCGCTGCATCGCGGTGGTAGCTGCGGTAGCCGCTGTAGTCGTCGTAACTGCCATCGTGCTTGGACGCCAAACTCCTGTGTCGGTTGACCGACTGTTGGCTCTTTGCCACACGCATCCGAAGTCCACTCTCCACGCCACGGTGACGGGGACCATCCTGTACGGAGACACCAAGCACTACTATGGATCTCCAGCGCAGGCTCCGCTGTGCGACGACGCCTTCCGTCAATGTGTGTCTATGGTGTTGCCGTTGCGGGGTGCTCGTCTCCACGCCATTCTCCGTTCACTTCCTCCCCCGGAGGGAGATTCAAAGGTTTCCATGGCTGGCTGGACGGACTGCGCAGCACCTCTGACAGGGGGCGACCACGGACCGCTGCGCGCCTTCAACGTGATTTCCGGTCACGCAGCGTCGTGACGTCCCGGGGCCGCGACTATGCAGTTCCGTGCGCGATGTCGTCCCGCTTGGGCCAGGGTAAAAGAGCGGTTCCCCGGTGGCGTGTCGCGCGGTTGCACCGCCGTCTGGCTGACTGCGATAGTACACATATGAACTGCCCCGCGATCGGACAGACCTGCGCGTGTTGTTGCTGCCGGCCCGCCGGTCCGGGGTGGTGCAGGTCTATGACCTGAACATACTGGGACCACGAACCGGCCGGCTGCATCAGCCGGCCGGTTTTTTCATTGAGAAGGAGGACAAGATGGCAATCGCGGAGACCGGCGAGAGGACAGCTCTCGTTTCGACCGATTGGGTGGCGCAGCACCGGAACACACCCAATCTGCAGCTGGCGGAGGTGGACGTGGATACCTCCGCCTACGACACGGGACACATCCCCGGTGCCGTGGGCTGGAACTGGAAGACCGACCTGCAGCGGCATCCGGTGCGGGATATCCCGACGAAGGAGGAGTGGGAAGCGCTGCTGGCCCGCTCCGGCATCGGCAACGACACGACCGTCATTCTGTACGGCGACAACAATAATTGGTTCGCGGCCTTCGCCTACTGGCTGTTCAAGCTGTACGGTCACGAGAACGTCCGGCTCCTCAACGGCGGCCGGAAGAAGTGGCTGGATGAGGGGCGCGAGACGACGACCGAGCAGCCGTCCGTCCAGCCGGCGTCGTACACCGCCCAGGAACCGGCGCGTGAGCTGCGGGCGGTGCGGGACCAGGTCGCGCGGGCGCTGGACGACGCCCAGTCGTCGCTGGTGGATGTCCGCAGTCCCGGCGAGTTCAGCGGCCGGCTGCTGGCGCCGGAAAACCTGCCGCAGGAAGGGGCGCAGCGGGGCGGTCACATTCCCGGCGCCGTCAATGTCCCCTGGGCCACCGCGGTGGCGGAGGACGGGACTTTCAAGCCGCTCGAGGAACTACGCAACGTCTACAGCGGTGTGCGGCCCGAGGAGACGGTGTACACCTACTGCCGCATCGGCGAGCGCAGCGCGCATACCTGGTTCGTGCTGCGTGAGCTCCTCGGTTATCCCGATGTCCGCAACTACGACGGCTCCTGGACGGAGTGGGGCAGCCTGATCGGGGCACCCATCGAGACCGGCGCGTAGTACACGGCGATGGCCCCCTCTACCGGGCAGAGGGGGCCATCCGTGATTTCCGGGATCGAATCTCGGGCGAGGACGCGAGTGCGATCCTCCACCTGGGCGAGCGCGGCGGGCTTGCCGCGCTCGCTTGCGGGTCCGGCCGGACCGCTGGTACCTGCGTCCGGCACGGCAAACCAGGCGCAGTAACGACGCATCACGCGCCGACGAGCACATCCACACTGGTCCGCGACAGGCCATTCGGCGTGTAGATGAGGATCTGCAGGCGCCAGTGCCCGCCCATTCCCAGGTCGGTGAGGCCGGAGAATGAGCCGGGCGCGGTCTCTTTGAGCGACGCAACACCGGTTCCCATCACCATGTCGAGCATTGTCGTCAGGACGACGACGTGTGCCCGGGAGACGGGCGCGCCCTGGGCATTGCGGAGCGTGACGTAGAGAGTATTCGGTCCGGAGCGGTCCGGGGCGATGCGGAGGCTCGCCGTCATCCCGGCGGTGTGGGCGACGTAGGCGGCAGGGCCGGGAGGCGCGAAACCGAGCGGGACGGGATAGTAGAACATCACCGACGTGGCGAGGAGGACGCCGACGCCCAGGACGGGATTCACACGCAGGAGTCGCAGCAGGCGAGATCCGTTCGCGGTACGCCAGCCCTCGAATCGCCCGCTCTGGATTGCGCGCTTGAGCCGCGGCCGCAGCACGAACACCGTCACGACGCTGATCAGCATCATGAGGCCGATGAGGAGCATCTTGATGATGAGTGCGCGCCCGTAGATGCTGTTGAAGTAGGCATACCAGGACGGAATCTGCACCTTGGCCGTGACGAATCCCGAGATCATGTAGGTCGCGACACTGGCGTATGCCAGCGGGGAGAAGCGGTCGAGGGCGCGCAGGAAGCGCGCGGGTCCGAGCGATGCACCGGGCAGGAAGAGCAGCGGGACAAGAGCCACGGCGATCGCTACCTGTCCCCCGAGCCAGAGGGCATCGGCAATGAGATGGGCCCAATCGTCGAGAATCCCGGCCGAGACCAGTCGGCTGTATGGGTCCGGTGCGGGACCGACATTGGCGGCGGCGAGGTGACCGCTGGCGGCCAGGAGGTACAGATAGGCCGCTGCGACCACGAGACTCGCCGCCGGGACGAGCGGGCGCGTCCGCTCGCTCCGTACGGTCCAGAGAAGCGCGAGCAGGAGTCCGACGAGCGCGACCACCTGTCGCGCCGCCCACAGCCGGCCGTATTGTTCCTGGAAGAGAGAGGTCAGTGTGGACGGGGCAAGGATGCCGGCCCACCCCCCTCCAATCTGGAACGCCTGCGTCGCCAGCATGACGGTGCTGGCAATGATGAGTGCGGCGATCGTGCCGATGATGAGACGCCGCGCCCGCCGGCCGGCGCCGGCCGACGGTCCGTCGCCCGCCCCGGCAATCGGCGTCAGCACGAAGAGGAAGAGCGCGACGGCGCCGGCCCACGAGACGGCGGCCAGCAGCTCAATCCAGTGGGCGAGGAGGGCGAGCAGGGTCGTGGCATCGGGAAACGTCTGCCCGGTTCCGGTGCTGACGCCGGCGAGCGATGGTCCGGGGCCGCGGACCTTGACGCTGAAGACAAAGGAGCCGCGCAGCACGTGACCATCCACCGCGGAGACCGACGTCCAGAGGACAAGGTACGTCCCGGGATGGAGGTGTCGAACGGGGACGATGAGCTCACGGCTATCGTGGGGCGCGATCCTTCCCGTGCCCTCATTGAAGACATGGCGGTAGCGGTCCCAGACGATGGCTTTGGACGCTCCTGGACTCAGATCCTCGGTAAACCACATCTCGATGCGCGACGGCGACCGGGACAGAAGGGCATCGGCGGGCGGATTGGAGCGGATGAGAAGGGCGTGAGCGAGGGCGACGGCCGGCATCCCGAGCAACAGCGTGAGCGCGATCAGCAGGGCCGGTGCGAAACGACGGATCCGGAGCGTTCGCTCGGCTGGAGCAGGATGGCGATGTCGTCGCATGGCAGTGCGCCGCAGGCGCGAGATCCCGAGAATCAATGCGGGAGGGTGGAGCGCTGGACCCAGTGCTTGCCGCCGTCGGTGCTGGCGAAGAAGTGGACGCCCCAGCTCCCCGTGTACATCACCCGGGGCGAGGAGGGAGCGACGCGTACGGTTCCCGCGTTGAAGTCCTGCTTGCCGATTCCTTTGTTCGCTCCGTGCCAGGTCTGCCCCCCGTCGTACGTTGCCATGAAACCGGTGGCCCCGACCTCAGCGATGACTTCCTTCGGATCGGAGGGAGCCACCCCGATGAACTGGATGTTCTGCGGCGCTTTGGACAGGGTCCTCCAGGACCGGCCGTTATTGGCCGACATGATGAGTGAGAGCGGCGTGACGGCATAGGCCGTGGCGCCCGAGACCGCGACCTGAATGATCGGCTGCCCGGTCAGGCTGCTGACCCCCGTCCACGTCTTTCCATCGTTACGGCTGACAAACAGGCCGTTATCGGTTGCTGCGTACGCGATGTCCGGAGCGCCGACGGCTACACTGGTGACCGATTGCCCCTTCAGGACGTGCGTCCAGGCTGAGCCCTGCCGCCGATAGATCCCCGCGCCGAAGGCGAGGATGACATCGGTTGCCGGATCGTAGGCGACGCCGACGGCGTTGCCCGCCGGGATGACGTGCGTCGGCGAGAACCAGTGCGCGCCGTTGTCGGTCGACTCCTGCAGCCCTTTCTGCAGAGACACACCGTAAATGGTGGAGGGCTGCGCGCTATCCAGCGCCATGGAGAGCATCATCTCGGTGTTCAGCGCGTGCCAGGTGACGCCTCCGTTGGTTGACTTGTAGAGATGGTAATGCGTTCCCAGGTAGAGGGTGGCGGGGTTACCCGGCATGATGGCAATCGAGTGCACGTGATTCTGGCCGCCCGGGGCGAGAGCCGGATTGCGGGCCGACGTCGTCGGAGACGGATTGGCCGGACCGGTCGTTTGGGAGGAGCCGCAGCCGGCGAGGGCGAGGAGCAGAACGCTCAGAGGGAGGGCAAGCCGCATGGTGAAACCTCTCTATTTGGTGACGATGATGACGCCGTGCATGCCGGGATGCAAGGTGCAGAAGTAGGCGTAGGTGCCGGGGCGCGCGAAGACCCACCGCCAGGTCGATCCATAGGCGATGGGGCCGGAATCGAAGGAGCCGTCGTCGGCGGTCACGGTGTGGGCCTCGTGGTCCTTATTGACCCACGCCACCACCTGGCCGACGCGAACGCGGATCGGGTTCGGCTCATACAGCGCATCGGGATGGCCCCCGGGATGCTCGACGATCTGGGGGTGCGTCATGGCAAAGGCGGAGACGTGGGGGCCGGAATCGTGGGACGGTGTTCCGCAGGCGGTCACGGCCAGAGCAAGGCCGGTCAGAAAGAGAAGCCGCAGCATCGCGATGGGCGCCTGACTACCTCACCCTGAAGTACACGATGCCTGCGGCGATATGATTGTCATCGGCGGACTTCGTGTACCAGATGAAGTAGTACTTGCCTCTGGCGAGTCTCGGCAGCGGCAGGACCATCTCTTTCGGATTCTGGAAGTTGACGTGGGAGTGCTTTACCGACACCATTCCGTGATCGGCAACGCCTTCGAAGACAGCCATCCAACTGGATTTAGGAAGGAGATTCTCGGCAAAGAAGCCGTCGATCTGCCGGGGCGTGTGGCCGTACCGGAAGACCTGGTTGTTTTTGACGTTGGAACGTACGAGGTTGGCGTGGGCGGATGCCAGGCCCGTGCTGCCGGCCAGGACGGCGAGCGAACAGGCGACGGCAAGTAGAGAACGTGTCATGGGTCCAGTCTCAGGGATCAGCAGTGCGGCTCGTCCAGTCGCACTCCGGTTGTTATAGGGATGGATCGAATCGGGCGGTCTATCAGCCCGGATTCCTGGTATCACACGGCGGTCGAGGCCGTGGCGGTGGTGCGCGCGGCGGGCGCATGCCTCATGCCGGGACGCGAGGCGCGCCTGTCTAGCGAGGAGGCGCGCGCGAACCGAGACGACCGGCGCATGTGGCCGGCTGCAACGCCGGACGATCGAAAGCGACCGACCGCACGACCGTTTCGGCGCGAAGTCCGAATACGCGCACGAGCGCCGCCACGAACTCGCGGACCAGACGTGAGCTGGACAGGAGGGACGCGAGCGTCCACAGAACGAGCGACCCACCCAGTGCGAACGCGGCATGAAGGGCGAGGACGAAAGCGTGGCCACCTAGAACGACGCTCAGACCGGTCGTCGTGCCGCCGACGGCGGCGATTTCCAGATTCTCCTGGACGACGTAGAGTGCAACCTGGACCAGGACGAGAGCCAGGGCGGTCGTCAAGAGGGCACGCCGGGAAAGAGCCGGCGCCGGCGCCGGAATCAGTCGCTGGACGCGCTCCGGCAGAAGCCTGCGCAGCCGTTGCTCCCGCCAGGCATCCATCCGCACCAGGACCGCGGTCAGGACGAGGAGGGCGACGATGCCGAAGAGCACGAAATCTCCGAGCGGCCCCATGTAGTACCGGTGCGGGGTAGACGCCATGACACTCCCGAACCGGGAGCCGTAGGCAATCAGATAGGCGATCTGGTGGGTGACCCACTCGCCGCCGGCCGCGACGAGGGTGAACGCGAGGACGTTGAGATACCAGGCGGCAAAGCCGGGACGCCGCACCAGTGCGGGAACACCGAAACGGCCTGCCGGGTAGGGGCCCTGAGTACGGGATCGAATCATCTCGACCGTAGTCTACCCGGGAACCGGGGTCTAGCGCGTGGTGACCGGCAGGCGTGCGGTGTATAGCCCGTGCGCGGTGCCGGCATAGACCGTGTGAGTATCAGGCGCCACTGCGACCGCCAGGACGATGCGCGCGTCGGCGGGCGATAGTCCGCCGTTCCACACGCTCCAGTGCCTCCCGCCGTCCCTGGTGATGTACACCCCGTGGGTCAGGCTGCCGGCGAGCAGGAAAGCCGGCCGTCCGGGCACTGCCGCCAGGCCGGCGATGTGGTTGGTGCGCGGCGCCATGGCTGGAGACGGGGCAAGCCAATGCCTGTGGACGAATCGCCACGCGCCGAATCCCATCGTGCCGGCTATCAGCGATCCGGGATCGGCATGCAGCGACATCACGCCATTGGGACTTGGGAGGGGCGGGGTCAGAGGTCGCCACGCGAAGCCGGCGTCGTGACTCACGAAGATGCCGACGCTGCCACCGGATCCCGTGGCCACGCTGCCTGCCCACACCGTTCGCCGGTTGCCGGGTGCCCAGGCGAAGGCATCGGCAGCGGCGCTGCCGATCCCGTGGACGCGCCGCCAGGTGCGGCCGAAGTTGGCGCTGCGGTAGATGCCGCCGCCGGCAGCCAGGAGCACGTTCGGATGTCCCGGCTGAATGGTCACGGCGTAGACGCCGGCCGCACTCACCAACTGTTGCCTCCAGGTCGCGCCGCCATCGCCGCTGACATGCACATAGCCCTGGTTGTCGCCGGCGACGATCATCCGATCATCGCGGGCCGCGGCCACCGACCAGACGGTCGGCGCCCTGAGCAGAAGGGTCCAGGACCCCGTCGCCGAGCGTCTGAAGACGCCGGGGCCGGCAGCAGCCAGTAAACTGCCGCCGCGCTCGGGAATGACGGCATGGACGATTTGTCCGTCCAGGCCAAGGTGGTGCCAGCTGCCGGCCGGCTGTGTTCCCCGGGACGCAGCATCTGCCTGACACCCCGCGAGGACAACGCTCAGCAGCACCATGCCGAGCGTCTGCAGACGATGGCCTTCCATACCCTTTAGTACGCGCCCCGTATCACCTTGACACCGCGCCCGTACCCTATGCCGCCACCGGCGGACGCCGCAGGGAGCGCAGGGCGAGGAGGGCGCCGATCACCAGAATTACCACGACAACACCGGCGATGATGAGGAGCTTGTTGGGGCCCTGGGGCGTCGCCGCACTCGGTAGCACGAGCGCGTAGTACCCGAGTTGCGTAATCGACGTCGTCAGATACCCGGCGTTCACAAAGGCGGCGGTTGGACGCTGGACCCAGTGCCCGGCGACGCCGTGCTCGATCACCGCTGTCGCTTCGGCGCCGGTCTTGCGGAGCAGGATGCGCGCCGTCGCGCCGGGGACCAGGTCGACGGGTTGCCCCGTGGGCGTCCGCGCGGCGAGCAGATAGACATTGCCATCCAGGAGGCCCGGTGACAGCGAGTAGGGCGGCCGGACGGGACGGATGGTGACGATGACGTTCTTTATGCCTTTGGGGACGTTCAAGGCGCCGGTGCCGAGCGCGAGAATAGCCTGCGCCGGTGACTCTGTCGTGGTGACGTACGCCTCCACCGTTTGCCCGTTGCTGACCGCGTCCGTAAACCGCCCGCTCGTCGGAGGCGGCGTGTTGGGAACACCCGGTGGCGGCTGCAGGTACCGATACGGTGGAACCTTTATATTGACAGTATCGAATAGAGGCGGAGTAAGGGGCGGCGCAACCAGCCAGACGAGGGCGAGGCCGGCTAATCCGGCAAACAGATACCTCACGGCACCCACCAGGTCGCTATATCAGCCATGACGTGAGCAATCGCCGGGGCGGTCACCGAGCCGGAGACGGCACGCAGCCCTCCGAGCCACACCCCGACCGCCAGATCGAGGGGGACGGCCCCCCAGCCGTAGAGGGGAACGTGCAGCAGGGCGAAAGCGACGCTGCTGACGGTGACCGCCGCCAGGGTGCCGGCGTGGGACTCGACGGCGGAAAAGAGAGCGCCGCGAAAAAACATCTCCTCGGCAAGGGAACCGGCCGTGATGAGAGTCATCCAGAGCGGAAAGGTGGACTCCGGGTGCACCAGCAGCGGGCCGCCGTGCAGGACCGGGAAGGCGATGAGAACGGCGGCACCCGCCAGTCCCATCCCGATGGGACGGAGGCGGAGGTCCGGCCGCCGCATGCCGGCGGTCGCCACCAGGGCCAGCAGGATCGCGATGAAAGGGAGGACGCCGGAGAGTTGCTGCGCTCCCAGTCCCACACGAATCAACGTAGCCCCGGCCAGTCCGGCCAGCAGCAATGGAGGTCGGACAGCGGCTGCCGTCATCGCGCCAGGGGAACGAATCTGATGCGGCCGGTGGCATACACGGCCGGCCACACCACCACGCTGTGCCTGACGGCCTGCCACTGCCAGATGACCGACGTCGCCCGCGTGTTCTGCCCGAGATGGGCACGGTCGGCCGCGAAGCGGACGCCGGCCCCATTCGGGAGTGTGCCGGCGGCAAGGTTGAGGGAGCGTGCCGCTGCGGCAATAGCACGCGGCGTCAGGCCGCGAGCGCGCGGTAGCACATAGTGGAAGAGGACCCAGCCGGCGCTGAAGCCTGAGAGAGCCTCTTCGGACGGCATCCCGCCCCCGGCCCGGACCAGACGCTCGTACAGCGCCCGCCCGGATCCATGGAGGGTGAGGGGATTGAAGCCGCCCATCGGACTGGGCCGATCGGAGGCAAAGACGCCGATGGCTTCCGAGCCCAGCATCCTGCCAAAATCGGGTCCACATTCCGCCATCGTCGAGCCGATGAGAGCGCCGGTGTGGACATGCGCGCGCAACATGGCGCGGCGGAAGGCGACCCCATCCGCCACATGCGAGGCGAGGATGATGATGTCCGGATGTACCCGGCGCAGGCGCGCCATGATCGGCGTCCAGCGCGGCGCATACAAGCTGTAGACAGAATGCACAACGATGTGCATACCGGAGCGCCGGGCGACGGCGAGGGCGGCGTCAGCAACGGAGCGTGCGTAGTCGTCGTCGGCGTTGACGACGGCGACCCGCAGCGCCGACGCGGGTCGGTGCAGGCGTGAGGCAAGCTGCGTGGCGGCGAAGGTGGCCGAGTTGGCGCCGAGGTTGGCGCCGCTGGCGCCGACGCGGAAGACGGTGCGATAGCCCTGGCCGGTCAACCGATCGGCCTCGGCACCGGCTTCCCAGTAGACAAGTCCTTCCTGCCCCGCTGCCGCCCCGGCCGGGATCGAGAGGGCGGAGGAGAAAGCGCCGACGACGGCGGCGATTCCCTGGGCGCGGAACGCCTGCATGGCCGGCATCGCCTGCACCGGGGAGTCCATTTCACGCCTGACCAGCACGATGCGCCGGCCGTCTATCCCACCGGCCGCGTTCACCAGATTGGCCGCGATCTGCACCCCGCGATACTCTTCCTGCGCCGGCATGCCCATCGATTGCCAGGGGAAAACGGCGCCGATGCGGAGGGGGGCCGGCGAGGCGTGTGCCGGGGTCAGAAATGCGATGCCGGTGAGGAGGAGGCAGGGTAGGAGACGGCCGAGACGCATACAAGACTCCGGAGGAGACGTTCCCTTCACACTAGACCCTGACAAGGTGCCTATACCAAGCCGAATACTTCGGATTCTCCTCGGCGTCCACGCGCCGGCGGCGGGACAGTGCTCCGCTGCGCGGTCCCCGCGCGGCCGCTCCGGCGTCAGAGATCCGGCCGATGGACTCCGCCGGCACGGTATGAGTCTTGCCCATATAGAACAGTGCATACCGCAAAGGAGTTTATGATGGAAGACAAGACTCAGGGCACCGTCGACGAGGTGAAAGGCAAGGCCCGCGAGGCATACGGCGATGTGACCGACGATACGAGCGAACAGGTCAAGGGCATGGCCGAGCAGGGCAAGGGACAGGCCGAGCAGAAGGTTGGTGACGTCAAAAACACCATCAACGACCGGAACGACGACGATCGCTCGTAGCAGGCGAGCTGAAGGCCGGGGCGCCGCAGGCTCACGTCCGCAGCGCCCCGACCCTCTATTTCTTGCTTACCCGCCGGCTCCGGCGACCGTCTTGCCCGGCTCGACCATGGCTTCCGGATCGAGGATCTGGTCCAGTTGCTCGTCGCTCAGGTCGGTCCGCTCACGGGCGACCTCACGGATGGTCCGCCCGGTGGCGGCCGCTTCCTTGGCTATGGCTGCCGCCTGGTCGTAGCCGATTTCCGGGGCAAGCGCCGTCGCCAGCATCAGGCCCTTTTCGACCATCTCCGGACCACGTCCCGTGGCGTCGATGCCGCGCACCATCTTCTCGGCAAGATTCCGGCTGCTCGCCGCCAGTAGATGGATGGATTGCAGGAGATCATAGGCGACGATGGGCAGCGCGACGTTCAGCTCGAAGTTGCCGGATTGCCCGGCCAGGGTGATGGTCGCGTCGTTGCCGACGACCTGAAAGGCCGCCATAATCGCCGACTCGGCGATGACCGGATTGACCTTTCCCGGCATGATCGAGCTGCCCGGCTGCAACTCCGGAACCGTGATCTCTCCGATGCCGGCCCGCGGACCGGACCCCATCCAGCGGATGTCGTTGGCGATCTTGATAAGGCTCACGGCGACCGTTTTCAGTTCTCCGTGTGCGGCGACGACGTTGTCGATGGTGCTCTGCGCCTGGAAGTGGTTGGTGGTTTCGTGTAGAGGAATCCCGATCTCACCCGAAACGCGCTCGACGACGCGGCGGGCGAAGTCGGGATGGGTGTTGATGCCGGTGCCGACGGCCGTTCCCCCGAGCGCCAGTTCCGCCAGTTCCCCCTGAGCGGTCTGCACCCTCTGGATGGCGCGCTCGATCTGTCCTGCATAGCCGAGAAAGACCTGTCCCAGCCGAATCGGCGTGGCGTCCTGCAGATGGGTGCGCCCCGTTTTGATGACGGGCCAGAGCTGCTGTGACTTCTCCTGCAAGGCCTCGCGCAGCACTTCAAGAGCGGGGAGCAGCTCGCCGGTCATGGCCAGCAGGCCCGACAGGTGAATCGCCGTTGGGATGACGTCGTTGGAGGATTGACCCTTGTTGACGTCGTCGTTGGGATGGACCGGTCCCTTCTGCCCGAGCGGCACCCCCAGGAGCTCGTTGGCACGGTGGGCAATGACCTCGTTGGCGTTGGTATTGGTCGAGGTGCCGGATCCCGTCTGGAAGATGTCGAGTGGAAACGGGGCGTCAAGCGTCCCGTCCACGACCTCGCGCGCCGCCTGCACAATGGCGTCGCCTTTCTGCCGATCCAGCAAGCCCAGATTCATGTTGACTTCGGCCGCCGCGCCTTTAATGAGACCGAGGGCCTCGATGAAGCGCCGTGGGAAGCGGAGATCGCTGATCGGGAAGTTCTGGATGGCCCGCTGCGTCTGCGCTCCGTAGTACGCGTCGGCCGGCACCTCCATCTCGCCCATGGTGTCGCGCTCGAGGCGCGTTCGATTCTGTAGCGTCATCGTCGTATCCTTGTCGTATCGTCAACCGATTGTATGGCGGGATTGGACGGCGTCTCCGGCGGAATTGGGCCGGACGCCGGAGGGGATCCACGCCGCGGATCCAACGAGAGGCATGCGATGGATGAGATAGCTCTCGCGACGGGAAAGGGTCTGATTCGAGCCGCTCGCACTGAGCACGGTTGGGTGATCACCGAGCGCTCCTCGACCGATATCCCGCTGACCAGCATTCTCCGGCATGACGGCGACCTGATTCTGGGTGCCCGTGAGGGCGTCTTCCGCTGTGCCGGCGGACAGAATTGGGACCGAGAAAGCGACGGCCTGTCGATCCCATACGTGCGCTGGCTGGGACACCAGAACGGACGGGTCTTCGCCGGAACCGAGCCGGCAGGCATCTTTCACTCAGACGCCGGCCGGTGGCAGAACGCTCCGGAGGTCGCGGACCTGCGGGACCGATTTCACTGGTTCCTGCCGTACTCACCGGAAGCGGGCTGCGTCCGTGGCTTCGCCTTTCACGGCCGGCGCGGTTACGCGGCGGTGGAAGTGGGTGGTGTCCTGCGCTCGGACGATCGAGGTGTGTCGTGGCGCCTGGCGGGCGGCAGCAGCGGAAAGCCGTCGTTCGACATCCCGCCGGAGGGGATGGTCCATCCCGATGTGCACTCGATCGAGGTCCATCCTTCCTCGCCCGATCTCGTCTTTGCCGTCACCGCGGGCGGCCTCTTCCGCTCCGGCGACGGGGGAGACACCTGGCAGGTCTCCCACGCGGGCTCCTACTGTCGAGCCGCGTGGATCGACCCCGGGAATCCGGACCATATTGTTCTCGGTCCGGCCGACGACGTCAGTGTCAACGGACGGATCGAGGAGACGCACGACGGTGGACGCACCTGGCAACTCGCCTCCGATGGGCTCGATCTCCCCTGGCCCCGCCGCATGGTCGAGCGCTTCGCGACCGTGGGTGACGACCTCTTCGCCGTTACCAGCGACGGATGCCTCTTCGCTTCTCCCGCCGGGAAACTGTCGTGGCGGCGAGTTTTACCCGAGGTAGACGAGATCAGGGCTGTTGCCCAACTATGACGTCACCATGTGTCTCCCACGGCGCCGTCGCCGGCCTTCGCGACACCCGCGCGTCGGGCTGACGCTACGTCGCTCCGCGACGCAGCTGACCTGAGAGCGAGATTCTCCGTGCTGAGACGTCTGCAGCCGTCTCTCCAGATCTGGCGGTCAGTCCTCCGGGAGCCCAATCTGCGGCGCGTCGAGCTCGCTTTCATCGGCTTCAACGTGGCCGAGTGGGGCGTCTGGATCGCGATGGCCGTGTTCGCCTACCGTGTGGGAGGCGTGCTGGCGACCGGCGTCGTTGCCGCCATCCAGCTGGTTCCCTCGGCCCTGTTTGCGCCCGTCGCCGCGACCCTGGGCGACCGGTACCGGCGTGATCGCGTCCTGATGGTGGGCTATGTGGCGCAGTTATTGACCAATGCCCTCGCCGGTGTCGTGCTGTTGAGTCACCCTCCGCTGCCCCTTGCCTACGCGGTAGCGGCGCTGGCCGCGGTCACCGTCACCCTGACACGTCCCGTGCAGGGAGCGCTCCTGCCGTCCCTTTCTCACACCGTCGAAGAGCTGACCGCGGCCAATGTGGTCTCGGGGTGGATCGAAGGCGTCAGCATCTTCGCCGGTCCCCTGCTCACCGGTGCCTTGCTTGCCGCCGTCCAGCCTGGTGCCGTCTTTCTCGTCATGGCTGGGGTGCTTCTCTTCTCCGTCGCGCTCACGGCCCGCGTCGACGTTCCCGGGAGCGCTCCACCCCGCGACGATGCGGTTCAAACGGGCGGAGCTCTCCTCGGGGGACTGCGCGCCGTCACCGGAGAGCCGCGTCCACGCGCCGTCGTCTCGTTCCTGACCGCCCACTTTTTCCTGCAGGGATCAATCGATGTCCTGTTCGTGGTTCTTGCCTTCCAATTCCTCCACCTGGGAGGTCCCGGCGTCGGCCTGATGAATGCTGCCTACGGACTGGGAGGGTTGGCCGCCGTTGCGGGCATGACAGGGATCGTCAGCCGGCGCTCCCTGCTGCCCTCGCTGGTCACCGGCACTGCCGGCTGGGGGATTGGGCTGGCAGGTGTCGCGGCGCCCATCCTTCCAGCGCTTGCTCCCTTTCTCGTGGGACTGGCCGGGGCCGGCCGGCCGTTGGTGGATGTGTCGGGGCGCACGCTCTTGCAGCGCGTCGTGCCGCGGCGGCTGCTGGCCCGTGCTCTCGGTGTTCTGGAGGGCCTTGCCATGGCGGCCATGGCTGCCGGTAGCCTCGTGGTGCCCGGGTTCTATGCCGTGCTCGGCGCACGCTGGACGTTTGTGGCCTTTGGAGCCATCCTGCCGGTGGCTCTCTTTCTCCTCTGGCGTCCGCTGCGGGGCTGCGATGCCATGGGGGCGGTGCCATCGCAAGCGCTGGATGTCATTCGTGGTATTCCCTTCTTCGCCCCGCTCTCGGCGCTCCTCGCCGAACAGCTGGCGATGAACCTCATGCCGATCGCGGTGGCCGCCGGGACCACCGTCATCAGGGAGGGCGAGCGCGGCGACCTCTTCTACATCATTGAGCGTGGGGACGTTCGAGTCGCGGTGGCGGGGGCGGAGCGTCGCACGCTTGGTCCTGGGGACTTCTTTGGCGAAATCGCGCTACTGCGGGCCGTGCCCCGAACGGCGACCATCACCGCTCTCACCGATCTCGTCCTCTACACCCTGGCCCGCGAGGATTTCCTGGAGGCTTTGACCGGCCATCCGGGAAGCAGGCCAGAGGCGGAAGCGGTCGCCGCAGCTCGACTCGAAACGTCGGGGGAAAGCGCCTGAGCAGTCAGGCGGGGATGGTCAGGCTCTCCAGATCCCGCGGGTAGTACGTGATCATCTCGATGCCGTCGTCGGTGATGGCGACGGTGTCGGAGTGGCGAAAGCCGCCCAGGTCGGGCGCATAGAGACCTGGTTCGACGGTGAAGACCATACCGGGTTGCAGCACCGTCTCGTCACCGATATCGAGGAATGGCCCTTCGTGGTAACGCAGCCCGATGGCATGCCCCGTGTGATGCTTCCAGTACGGCATGAGGTCATGCTGCTCGTAGTAGGCACGGACCGCCTGATCCACATCGCAGGCCCGGTTCCCGGGACGAAGATGCTCGAAGGCCGTGTCCTGCAGGGCCACCATGTGGTCGAACATTCGCCGCTGCTCCGGCGTCGGCCGGCCGATGATCATGGTGCGCTCCAGTTCCGAGTTGTAGCCCCAGACCGGCGCGGAAGCGCCCGTTACCAACACGTCCCCTTCCTGAAACACGATGTTGTTGGCCAGCGCGTGCGGGATCGCTCCGTTGCGTCCGATCTGTCCCCGGTACCCGGCTCCGGCGCCGTCACTGAAGGCGCTCTGGGCACGATAGAGAGGACCGAGCGTGTCCAGCATGGCCAGCGTCGCTTCATTGGTCGCCCGCCGGCTGACCTCCGTCTCCGTCTCGCCGGGTGCCGTGTACCGCTGCAGCAGGCGGTGCGCGAGGTTGCCCCACCGCGCGCTCTCACGAATCAGGGCCAGCTCACGATCGCTCTTGATTGCCATCGAATCTTCGATGGTGGCGGCGATACGCTGGACGGAGGAGCCGGTGACGGCCGAGAGATCCGGGCCGCGGTAGCCGAGGATCCAGGGATACCCGTCGGTGTCCACCCCAATATGCCCCGTGATGTCCATGTCGCGGAGCGTTCCAGCCAGCACCTCTAAGGGATGGGGATGGGAGGGATACTCACGGTAGTGATCGACGCGCTCGAAACCCGTCTGGCTGCGGGCATGTTCGACCTCCAGCCGCGGCACAAAGAGCGCCTTGTCTCCGCCCGCACTCATGACAAACGCGACGGGACGTTCCGTCGGAATAAAGGCGAAGCCGGTCAGGTAGTGGACGTAATAGTTGTCGAAGAGAACGGCGCCGGATAGCGACCGCTCCTGCAGGTGCCGGCGCAGCCGCTCAGCGCGTGCCTCAAATTCCTCACGTGGGATGGCGATAGAGGCATTCATCGCTCCCAGCATACGAGGCGGCCGCCGTCTCCGGGAAAACACTGAGGATTGGGTCGGGGTTTCCCCCGATGTGCCCTCTTCACGGCAGGAGTAGGCTGGTCACACAGGACGGCTCGGCTGCCTCCTGGGAGGAGCGCATCATGGACCTGATCGTCGGACTCTGCAGCGCGGTTTCCGTTATCCTCGCCTTCAATGCCATCGGCAATGCCTCCCATCTGAAGAGTCGCGTCGAGACACTTGAAAAGGACGTGGCGCGGCTGCGCGGGCAGACTCCCGTTGAGTCGCGTGTGCCGTCCGCTGCCGGCGTCCCTCCGGCGGCCGGAGAGCCGGTCGCCAAGCCTGCTCCAGCTCCCGTTGCCGCGCCGGCACCCGTACCGGCGCCGTCCCTGACCGCGGTGGCAGCCGCCGTCGTCGCAGCCGCCGGGCCGGCCGATCCGATCGGTCTCCTCGCGCCGGCCCCGACTCTGCCGCCGGCGGAGCCGGCCAAGCCGGTGTTACGGCCCGTGATGGAGCGGATTACCGGCACCGACGAATGGGAGGCACTGATTGGCGGGCGCTGGCTGAACCGCATCGGCGCGGTCGCCCTGATTCTAGGCATGGCGTTTTTCCTCAAGTACGCCATCGATAACAACTGGATCTCGGAGCCGATTCGCGTCGGCATCGGACTCGCTGTCGGTCTGTCGCTGCTGGAGGGGGCGCGCCGCACCTACCGCAAGGCGCTTCCCATCTTCGCTCAGGGTTTGGTCGGCGCCGGCCTGGCCACGCTGTATCTCTCGCTCTACGCGGCTTCGACCCTGTATCACCTGATCCCGACGCCGGTGGCCCTCGTTGCCATGGGTGCGGTGACCGCGCTTGCCTTCGCTCAGGCACTGTATTACAACTCGCTGGCCGTGGCGGTTCTCGCCTGGATGGGCGGTTTCGCGACGGTGCCCTTGCTGGGCCTCTCGACCAGCGATGAGGCGGGCGTGATCGGGTATGTCTGCCTGCTGGTGGCCGGCATGCTGGGGATCGTGGCGCGGCGCGATGATTGGTTCGTCCTCGAGCCGCTCGCCATGGCCGCGACCTACGTCATCTACTTCGGTTGGTATGTACAGCAGGGTGAGTCCGTCCCGACGCTCACCGCGGCCATCGCTCTCAGTCTCTTCTGGATCCTGTTCTTTGCCTCCGACGTGTGGCGCATCGTGACGCGTCGGACCACGTGTGCCGGTCTCCGGCACGTCCTCGGCAGCGCCAACGCGGCCGTGTATCTCGGGGGCATGGCGCCTCTCATCGCCAACGGATCGCGGATGGGCCTCTTCTGCCTGGCACTGGGGACCGTCCACCTGGCCGCGATTCTCTTCGGCAAGCGCCGCCTTACGGCGGACCGGCTGGATGCGCGCTATGTGCTGACCGCCATCATCCTCGCCGTGGTGGCGACTCCGCTCCTCACCTCCGGCTTTCTGGTGCCGATGCTCTGGTCAGTGGAAGCGCTTGTCCTGCTGGCGGCCGGCGTCCGCTGGAAGCTGTGGTACGCCTGGTGGCCGGCCGTCTGGCTCTACGGCATCGCGATCGTGATCCTCCTCGGCACGCCGGGTGCTCTGGCCCAGCCTGCCGGCAATTTCTTGCCCCTCCTCAACGAACGCGCCCTGGCCTTCCTGGTGCTTGCCGGCTCGCTCATCGCCGGCTCCCAATTGCTGCACCGCTTGCCTCACCGGAAGGCGGGCGCGTTCGTGACGGGCTTCCAGTACGCGTGGTGTGCCTTACTCTTCGTGCTGCTGACGGTGGAGACCAACGACGTCTTCCGCCGCCAGATGCTGGGAACCGGACCGCTCACCCGTTTCGGGCTGGAGCAGATACGCTCCCTGTTTGTCGCCACCGTCTGGATGGTTTTCGGGCTCCCCTTCGTCGTCGCCGGCCTGCGCAGGCGTGTCTTCTCCTTCCTGTCGGTCGGTCTGGCCGCCGCCGCGCTGGCTGCGGGACTCGGCGCCGGCGCCGGCTTCCTCTACCAACCGATCGAGCGTTTCACGCCGATCGTGAACCATCGGGTGCTGTTCGTCGTCCTGCTGCTCGGCGGCCTCATCCTCGTGCGGAGGCTCCTGACGAGCGCGCGCGACGCCTATCCCTGGATCGATACCGCCATCACCGCGTACCAGGCCGTCATCCTGCTGTTTGGCTTCGAGCTGGTCTCGGCCGAGATTCACGACTACTTCCGGCATGCCACCGGCATGTACGCGGAGTCCGGCGGCACATCGGGCTACTTCGTCGAGCTGATGACGCTGTCGGCGGTGTGGCTGCTCTACTCTTTCCCGCTGGTGCGCCACGGGATTCGCAGCCGCGCCCTGTCCGTCCTGCTCATTGGCCTCGGGTCACTGGGCGCGGCGACGGCGGGCGGAGCGGTCGCCGCTCTCTTCTTCGTGCCCACCGACTGGCTGGGGTTGGCGCTCAGCCTGCGGCCGCTCGTGGTCCTCGCTTTGATGGTCGGGCTGTACACACAGTCACGTATGCTGCGAGGGGCGCTGCACGCGTACCCGTGGGTCGACGCCGTCATCCTCGCCCTGCAGGCCTCGACGGTCCTCCTCGGGCTGGAACTGGTCAGCTGTCAGACGCGTGACATCTTCAACCATCAGGTCAGCACGGCATCCGGTGCTAGCCTCCAGACCCTGCAGAATCTTGAGCAGCTCACCTACTCGGTCGTCTGGTTGCTGTACGCCATCGGCCTCCTCATTGCCGGCTTCTGGCGCCGCGTGCGCTGGATGCGCCTGGGTGCCATCGCGCTCCTCGGCGCCATCATGCTCAAGATCGTGGGCTACGACCTGTCCTTCCTGAGCCCGGCCTACCGCAGCGTCTCTTTCGTCGGCCTCGGCGTTATCCTCCTGGCCAGCTCGTACCTCTACCAGAGGTACCATGGACGTCTGCTGGAAGGGATCTAGTGACGGGGCCCGTTGGCGCGAACCCACCGTACAATCGAAAGTGCTGTTCCGGCGCTCCTCTGACAACCCGATCCTGACCCCGAACGATCGGTGGTGGGAGTCGCGTGCCGTCCTCAATCCGGGCACGGCGCTCTATGACGGTCGGGTGGCGATGGTCTATCGGGCGGTCGGCACCGACGGCATCTCGCGTTTTGGACTGGCCTGGAGTGGGGACGGCGTCCATTTCGAGCGGCCTGACCCGTACCCGTTCTACGAGGCGCCCATCGACGATCCGACGGCACGCCTCGGTGTGGAGGATCCTCGGCTCACGCCGCTCGGCAGCGACTACTACGTGACCTACACCAAGGCCTGTACCGCTCCGGCGACGACACCCAAGCTCGCCTGGGAAACCGCCCCTTTCCGCGTGCGTTCCGTCCTCGGCGTCACGCGCGACTTCCAGGGAATGGATGTGATCGCCACGATCCTCCCCGACACCGACTCCAAAGACTCGGTGTTGTTTCCCGAAAAGTTCGCCGGACGCTATGCCCTGCTCATCCGTGAATTTCCCAGCATCCAGTATCTGACCTCGGAAGACCTGCACACGTGGTCGGAGCCGAAAGAGGTCATGGCGCCGGTTCCCGGCACCTGGGAAGCGGAGAGGATTGGGGCGGGTCCGCCCCCGCTACGCATCCCCTGGGGCTGGCTTTTGCTGTACCACGCCAACGAGTACCTGCGGCTGCCGAACAACGAGCGCATGTACCGCATGGGACTGGCCGTCCTTGATGCCGGTGAGCCGTGGAAGGTCCTCTACCGTCATCCCGAGCCGATCTTCGTCCCCGAAGCCCCCTATGAAATGCATGGCCCGGTCGGAAACGTGGTGTTCGGCGAGGGATTGGTGGAGATCGGCGAGAGCTATTACCTCTATTACGGCGCCGGCGATGGTGTCATCGGCCTGGCAACGGCGGCGCGGGCTGACGTGTTTGCGCTGCTGACGGAGGCACTCGGGGGGCCGGCCCGGTGAACAGCGGCGGGTAGACACAAGAGCGAGCCGCCCGGCAAGCAGGGCGCGTGAATGATTCGCAATGCAACGGCGGTAGGGGCCGCCTCCTGCCGTGCCGGGTCGGATAGGCCACCATGCCTGGTCGGGACCGACTCCTGCCGCATGGGCGTGCAGACGCGCCATCATCCACCTATCGGGACTGCCTCCTGCGGTAGTGGCATCAGAGGGGTCACCATCCGATGGTCGGAATCGGCTCCTGCCGTCTTGGCATCAGAGGGTTCACCATCCTCTGGTCATGGCCGCCTCGTGGCGTCTTGCCATCAGAGGGACCACCCTGCCTGGTAGGGGCCGGCTCCTGCCGTGCCCGCCTTCTCCCTCGTGCCACTCCCTCTCGAGGATTCCCGCCGTCTGTCTTCCGCCTGTCTGCCAATCCCACCATGAGGGCACGACCGGCCAGGGCGGGCACGGCAGGAGCCGGCCCCTACGACGTGTTGTCGTGATGTCAATGGTTGTGGCGCCGTGAGACGATCGTTGGGACAGGCGAGGCAGGAGGTGGCCCCGACGGCCTGTCGTTGGGAAGGCAATGATGGTGTCGGGATGAGACGATCGTCGGGGAGGACACGGCAGGAGCCGGCCCGGCATATCGTCATGATGCCAATAACCGTGTGCGCCGTGAGGGGATCGTCGGGGCGGGCGCGGCGGGAGCCGGCCCCTACCGCACCCCAGGGAACCCGACGGGGTGGAGGGGCCACGCGATGGCGCGACCGGCGTCGAGGGCCGATTAGTCATGAGCCCATGCCAGCTCGCCCTTCTACCTGGCCGGGCAGGTAAGGTCCACCTCAACTCCTAAACCATTGACCTGTAGGATGGCCTGGGAGGGGAAACATGAAATTCGGTCTGGACATCGCGCAGCAGCAGCTGACCTGGGAGGAGATCGTCCGACGCACCCGCTTCGCCGAGGACAACGGCTACAACGGTGTGTGGGGATTCGATCACTTTCACGTCTTCTTCGGCGACCCCAAGGGCCCGGCCTACGAGGCGTACTCGATCCTGGCGGCGCTGGCCGCAGTCACCAGCCGCATCCGGCTCGGAATCCTCGTCACCGGTATCACCTACCGCCATCCCGCCGTCCTGGCGTCGCAGGCGGTCACTATCGATCACATCTCCCACGGGCGTCTGGAGCTGGCGCTCGGCGCCGCCTGGGATGTGGAGGAGCATGAGGCGCTCGGGATCCCATTTCCACCGACCGGTGAGCGGATCCAGCGCCTCGGCGAGGCGATCCGCGTCATGCGCGCCCTCATGACGCAGGACGAGGCCAACTTCGAGGGCACGTACTACCGGCTGGCCAATGCCACCTACCGTCCGCGTCCGGTGCAGCAGCCCACGCCACCGATCTGGGTGGGTGCCAGCGGGCCGAAGATGATCAAACTGGCGGGGGAACTGGCCGATGTGTGGCACGACGGCGGCCCGGTGGATGAGTTGATCAAGAAATCGGAGCAACTGGACGAGGCGGCACGGGCGGCGGGACGGGATCCGGCGTCGATCATGCGTGCCAGCAGCATCGGCATCTCTGAGCCCTGGGACGAGGTGCGGGAGCGGGTCCTTGGTCTCAAGGAAGCCGGCTTCTCCTATGTCGTGGTCGGATGGCCCGGCGAGGGCTGGCCACGCGTGCACGAGTTCACCACGGACGTCATGCCCGGCCTTTGACGATTCCGGCAAAGAGGCGGTATCCTTGGACAGCACGCCGGCCCGCACGTAATGTGGGGCCGGCTCTTCACGCGACGAGACGTATCGTTTTGACGGATCAAGGAGATCATTGAATGGCTATCCATGGCCCCAAGTGGAAGGTCATGCGGCGCTACGGCGTCAACCTTTTCGGGACCCGCTCCGCGGGACTCAACAAGCGCCTCGAGGTCCCGCCGGGACAGCACGGACGCCGCCGGGCGCGCAAGCCCTCCGAGTATTCCCTGCAGCTCCGTGAGAAGCAGAAGGCGCGTCTGACCTACGGTGCCAATGAGCGGCAGTTCCGCCGCGCCTACGAGCGAGCCCTGCGCCTGCCAGGCCGAACCGGTGAGGCCATGATGGGCCTGCTGGAGCGCCGCCTCGACAACGCCGTCTATCGCCTGGGCTTCGCCCCCACGCGTCCCATGGCGCGCCAGATGGTCAACCATGGCCACGTCCTGGTGAACGGCCGCAAGGTCAGCATCCCGTCGTATGAGGTCAAGCCGGGTGACACCATCACCCTGGGTCCCAAGGCGCAGCAGATACCCGACGTCCAGGAAGCGATCGCCGGCAATCCGCCGCCTCCCAGCTGGCTGACCCGTGCCGGGACGGAAGGCCGGGTGACGGGCACCCCGCAGCCGCAGGATGTCGAGCCGTACATCCAGCCGCAGCGCATCGTCGAGTACTACAGCCGCTAAACCGAAGCGCCAGTGACGGGGCCGGTCCGCTGGGGCCGGCCCCGCTGCTATTTCGTGGCTGCCGTCGCCGGCTCGTTCGCCGTGGCCGGCATATGCTCCTCAAACCAACCCACGACGCGCGTGGTCAGATCGAGGGCGGCCGGCATCTTGCGCACGCCGTGCCCCTCTTCGGGGTAGACCACCAGCTCCGAGTGCACACCGTTCTCGAGGAGCGCTTGGTGGAACTCCTGGGCTTGCGAGGGCGGGCAGGCGAGGTCGTGTCCACCCGCCGTGTGTAAAGTAGGCGTCCGCACGCGGTCGGCAAAGAAGACGGGGCTGCGCTCGTAGTACCGGCCGGTGGGGTTGTACGGGCTGTCTTGCAGGAAGATCTCGTCGAAATACGGGATGTTGCTGGTCCAGTGGAAGGTGAACCAATCGTTGACCGGCGCCATCGAGACGGCAGCGGCGAAGCGATCGGTCCGCGTGACGAGCCAGCTCGTCATGAATCCGCCGTAGCTGCCGCCCATGACGCCGAGGCGTTCCGGGTCGGCGATGCCCCGCTCGACCATGGCATCGACCCCGCTCAAAATGTCGTCGGTGTCCGCCCCGCCCATGTCCCCGTAAACGGCACGCGCGAAGTCCTGTCCGCGGCCGGTGCTGCCGCGGGGATTGGAGCGAAGAACGGCGTAGCCGCGCGCGACGAAAAGGGAGATGAGGGAGGGGCGAGCCTGGCTGGGAAAGGCGGTTTGAATGGCCCCGACCGGTCCACCATGAACGAGGACGATCAGAGGATACGGGCCCGGTCCGTCGGGCCGCACCAGTAGCCCCTCGATCTCCAGTCCATCGGGTGCCCGCCAGCGCACGGCCTCCTCTCGGCCGGACATGGCGCGTATCTCAGGAACGCCGGCATGCTCGAATGAATGGATGGTGCGCGCTTGACCGTGCGAGACGAGCGCGAGCTCCGGATACCGCGTGTGGCTCTCGCGCACCGCCAGAAAGCCGTCAGAGGCCGGCGTCACGGCGGGTGTGAAGCGCGGGCTCAGGCTCTCGTCCGTCTCCCACAGCTCGCGGGTCTCGCCGGTCGCGGCGTTCCACTCGCCGACGACGCTGTTCAAGCCCCGTAAGCCGGCAAAGAGAAGACGGTCTTCGTCGAGCCAGACGGCGAGGTTCACGTCGACGCCTCCCGTCAAAACGCGCGCCACCCCGCCGTCCGCGGCGTCAATGACCAGCAGGTCGCCGGCGACAACCAGTCGATCGCTCGCGACCCCCTCGATGATGGCAATGCGAGCGCCGGAGGGCGAGGACGCCGGATAACCAAGTTGCCAATCACTCCGATAAAGAATGCGTTCCTGTCCGGTTCCCACGTCGATCAGAGCCAGGGGCGAAGTGTACCAGGCGCCCTCGCCGGGATCCTCCGAGACAACCGCGGCCATCTGATCCGGTCCGGCCCAGACCGCTTCCCAGACGTTGAGACCGGCCCGCGAGACCGGGCGAGCGGTGCCGGCGGCGACATCGTAGAGATGGATACCCCGCCAGGCGTCCTCCGTCGGCCCCGTGTCGATAACCGGCATCCAGGAGGGCAGATCGTCCGGTTTCTCCGTTTCGTGGCTCCCCGATCCCTGGGCATCGGACAATTCGGCCGCCTTGCCCGCGACGCCCAGGAGGATGGAGGATCCGTCCGGTGACCAGGAGAAATACTCGACGGCGCCGTCGACGGACGTTGCTTTGGCCGCGGATTCCAGCGCACTCGGATCAGCCAGATAGAGCTGGGCCTGTCCCTTCTGCTCTCGATCCGAGAGGAAGGCCAGGCGCGAGCCGTCCCGCGACCAGCGTGGTGAACGTTCATCGTGGGGGCCGGAGGAGACGGCACTGATCTCCCCGGAGGAGACGTCGATGAGGCAGACGCGGGAGACCCGGTCACCGTCCCACGTCTCAAGAGTGCTGCCGCTGACCGCGGCCGTCTTGCCGTCGGAGGAGAGCTGCGGATCATCCGCCTCCAGAATCTCTCCGACCGCCGGTTCCGCCAGCCGCCGCGTCTGGTTCTCAAGCTCGTGATAGAGCGACGTCTCCCGAATGTCCCGTTCCATGCGGCTTTACCCCTGGGGCACAGCGCGGATGTGCTGCTTGCGTCCGCGGCTGAGCATGATGGCGCCGTTGTCGAGATCGGACAGGGAAACCCGGCAGTGAATGTCGCTTACCGGGCGCCCATTGACGGAGAGACCGCCCTGATTAATGAGAGCGCGCGCCTCATTGCCGGACGAGACGAGGCCGGCCTGTTTGAAGAGGTCGGTGACCGACATGCCCGCCTCCAGCCGTTCACGGTCGATCTCGGCGGTCGGCACGGTCTCGGCGCTGCCGGCACCGGCAAACAGGGCGTGGGCCGCCTCCTGGGCCTGGCGTGCTGCCGCCTCGCCGTGCATGATCCTGGCCGCCTCGAAGGCGAGGATTTCCTTGGCCCGGTTGATCTCAGCCCCGGGCAGCGATCCCAGCTGCCGCACCTCGTCCATCGGGAGAAACGTAAAGAGCGCCAGGAACCGCGCCACGTCGGCGTCGGCAATATTGCGGAACCACTGGTAGTACTCGAAAGGCGGCGTTTTCTCGGCGTTCAGCCAGATCGTGCCGGCCGCCGACTTGCCCATCTTGGCACCGGTGCTCGTCTCGATGAGTGGCGTCACCAGCACGAACGCGTCGCCGCCTGTGACCCGCCGGATGAGATCGGCTCCCATGATGCTGTTTCCCCACTGGTCGCTGCCCCCGACCTGAAGGATGGCGTCGTACGCCTCGTTGAGGTGGAGAAAGTCGTACGACTGAATCAGGACGTAGCTGAGCTCGAGGAAGGTCATGCCGCCCGCCTCCAGGCGGGTGCGGTACGCCTCGAGATCCAGGACCCGGTTGAGGCTGAAGCGCGACCCGATGTCGCGCATGAAGTCGATGAAGTGCAGCGGCTTGAGCCACTCGAGGTTGTTGAGGGCAAGGGCGCGCCCGTCCGAGAAGTCGAGAAACCGCTCGAGCTGCGGACGGATGCCGCGCAGGTTGGCCTCGATCTCGGCCTCGCTCAGCATGGGGCGTGAGGAGATGCGGCCGGACGGATCGCCGATCAGAGTGGTGCCGCCGCCGGCCAGCGCGATCGGGCGGTGGCCGCAACGCTGAAACCAGGCCAGCATCATCAGGTTCATGACGCTGCCGGCGTGCAGGCTATCGGCGGTTGCGTCGTAGCCCCAGTACAGGGTGATGGGCTGCTGCGCCACAATGTCGGCGAGTTGTGGCTCGTCGGAGACATCCTGAATGAAGCCCCGCTCGCGCAGGATCTCTAAGACGTTATCCATGCGTCATTGTAGGGGCGCAGGGATGGCCGACCGTGACGTGCCGGCGTTGACCGTCGGGAGTGCTACCAGCGCTCTCGATGCAGGACGTTCTCCAGAGGGCGGCGGCCGCGCTTGAGTGATGGGGAGCGAACGTCCTCGGCGCCGTGGCCGATCATGGCGACCCCGATCGGCCAGAAGTCGTCCGGGATGCCGAGGAGGCGTTGCAGGGCGGGCGGGTCATGGGTACCGACGAAGGCGGACGCGAGTCCCTCATTGGTCGCGCCAAGCAGCAGTACCATCAGCGCGGCCCCGGCATCGGTGTGCCAGTAGGGAACCGGCCACTCGATCTCCCGGCCCTCCGCATCCAGCTTGTCCGGCTCACGGTAGCGGTCACGATAGACCTTCTCGCTGGTGCAGATCACGACCTGCACGGGGGCTTCCGAGATGAAGGGGTGGAAACCGCCGGCGACGTATCCTTCTTCCCCGGCGATCTCGGCAACGCGCTTGCGGATAGTGGGATCGGTGATCACGACAAAGGCAACGCCCTGGCTGAAACCGGCACTGGGGCCATGCTGTGTCAGCGCAATCAGGCGGTCAATCGTTTCCGCCGGGACCGGTTGCGGCGTGAAGTGGCGCACCATGCGACGCTGGCGAACGACATCGGTGAAGTCCATGAGCATGCCCTTTCTGTCTGCATCATGCCACGACGGGATGACAGGGCTGTGGCGATGTGAGAACCGCTGGAGAACGCGCTCCCGCGTCACACCGAGAGGATCATCCTCCGTGACTTCGTAGCGGGACCATGGATGCGGACAGGGGCCACGTCCCTGCGGAAATGGTGCGGTGATAGCGCTTTTGCTTTACCGGGTAACCACTGTTCGCACTCGATTCCAGTGCGTCCCGTCCGTCGTCCGGTATAGCTCGTTGCGGGCGGTGCGCCCTGGACCCACGCCCAGTGCGAAGCCCGTGTCGAGAGACACGAAATCCAGCTCAGGCGTGGTCTGGAAGCGCAGAGAAGCGGCGCGGCGCCAGCTTGCTCCGCCGTCGGTGGTCAGGTAGAGGTGATTACCGACGTAGGCCCAGGTGATTAGGGGCGAGAGGGCGAAGGCATCCGGCGACACGAAGGGTTCGGGGGCGTGGAGCGGCGTGGTCGGCACCCAGGAGAGGCCACCATTGGAGCTGCGATACAGGACGAATGCGTTGGGTGGGCCGACTGATACCGGCAACACCCCCTGCGTCCCGAAGAAGGCGGGTGGTGCGATGTTCCAGTAACCGGCGTGCTCCCCCCGCGGGACTGGAAGGGATTCTTGTATCCAGCGGCGGCCGCCGTCGGCCGAGCGGTACAACATGAGGATCCTGGGACCGGCACCGCAACCGCCGGCAGCGAGGAGGACGGATGGCGCGGCGAAGGAGATGCCGGCGAAGCCATCACAGGAGGTGAGGGCGCCCGGGGAGCGTTGCGCCATCCGGTTGTATTCGACCAGATTCCAGTGGTGTCCGCCGTCCGCAGTTGCATAGACGTCGTTGGGGACGCTGCCCGCCGCGCCGCCCTCGCCCGTCAAGATGTAGCCGATGCGGTCATTCGGCCAGGACATGCTGATGGGCATCCCACGCAGCGACGAGGACGTCGCCCAGTGCCGTCCCGCATCAGTGCTGAGCAGCACCGCTGAGCGCGGCAGGCCGTGATCGGTGACGAGAGGGGCGGCGACCCAGAGGTGATCGGATCCGCGAACCGCCAGGTCAGCGCCCTCGAGAGTCACGCCGTTCGTCGGGACGGTGACCACCGACCACTGCTGACCGCCGTCGCTGGTGTGCAGCAGATTGTGCGGTGAGAGCGCCCACCCGGAACGCTCCGTCACCATGTGGATCGTCATAAGCGTGACGGGACGGGCGCTCGCCGCCCCCTGGGCAGAGACGGCGAGCGCGGGAGTGAGGATGAGCGCCAGAGCAAGAATCCGAATCGTCATGTGCATGTCCTTACAACGCATGACGCCCCCTCTCAGTTACACAGGTGTCCCGGCCTGCGACGCGAGGCGCTGGCCAATTCCCTGCGGACGGGTCACGATCGCGGGGAGGCATCGCCGCCTGCATAAGCATCTGTTTGGGGGCGCAGGCCTCAAGTAGAATTAGCTCTAGTTGACGTCGTTATCCGCCTGGAGAATGCCTGTGTCCGACCGTCCCTCCTACCTCGCCACCCTCCGCGACCGTGTCCTGCTCTTCGATGGCGCCATGGGCACGTCCATTCAACGACATAACCTGACGGCGGAGGATTTCGGAGGGAAGGAAGGATGCAATGACTATCTGGTCCTGACGCGCCCCGACGTCATCGAGGGTATCCACGCCTCCTTTCTGGAGGCCGGCGCCGACGTTATCGAGACCGATACCTTCAATGCCTCGCGTCTTCGCCTCGCCGAGTACGGCCTGGCAGATCGCACGTACGATGTCAATCACACGGCGGCTCAACTGGCTCGCCGCGTCGCCGACCGTTTCGCGACGCCCGACAAGCCGCGTTTTGTGGCCGGCTCCATGGGACCGACCGGGAAGCTGCTCTCCTCGGAGGACCCCGCACTCAGCGACCTGAACTTCGACGAGTTGTCGGAGATCTTTTATGAGCAAGCGCGGGCGCTGGTCGAGGGCGGTGTCGATCTCCTCATCGTCGAGACCATGTTCGACATCCTGGAGTTGAAAGCGGCCGTGTTCGGCATCCGCCGCTATCTCGCGGAAGCCGGGCGGTCCGTCCCCATCCAGACCCAGGTCACGCTCGACACCTCGGGTCGCATGCTCTTCGGCAATGACATCGCTGCCGTCTGCACGACCTTGCGGGCGCTGCGCGTGGACGTCATTGGCCTCAATTGCGGGACCGGTCCCGATTACATGCGCGAGCCGGTGCGCTATCTGGCCGAGCACTGCCCCGCGCCGATCTCGGTCATCCCCAATGCCGGCCTTCCCATCAACACGCCGGAGGGCGCCGTCTATCCGGCGACTCCGGACGGCGTGGCCGATCTCCTAGGCTCTTTCGTAGAGGATCTGGGCGTCAGTGTGGTCGGCGGCTGCTGCGGCACCACGCCGGAGCACATCCGTGCGATTGCCGAGCGAATCGGTACGCGAGCTCCCCGTCCCCGTGACGTCACTCTCAGCCCCTCGGTGGCGAGCGGCGTCCGCTCCGTCACCCTCCATCAGGAACCGGCGCCCCTCCTCGTCGGCGAGCGCGTCAACTCGCAGGGGAGCCGCCGCGTCAAGCGCCTTCTCCTGGCCGATCAGTACGATGCGATCGCCGAAGTCGCGCGCGAGCAAGTGGACAACGGCGCCCACGTGCTGGATGTCTGCGTTGCGCTCACCGAGCGGACGGACGAGGCGGAGCAGATGTGCGCGCTCGTCAAGAAGCTCAGCCTCAATGTCGAGGCGCCGGTGGTGATCGACTCGACCGACGCCGACGTCATCGCCGAAGCCCTGAAGCGCACGCCGGGACGCGCCGTCATCAACTCGATCAATATGGAGAACGGCCGCGAGCGTATCGATGCCGTCCTGCCGCATGTCCGCGACCATGGTGCCGTCGTCGTCGCGCTCACGATTGACGAGGAAGGCATGGCGCGCGAGGTGGACCACAAGGTCCGCGTGGCGAAGCGCATCTATGAGATTTCCCTGAACGAGTACGGCCTGGCGCCGGAGGATCTCATCTTCGATCCGCTGACCCTGCCTCTCACCACGGGCGATCCCGCCGAGGCGAATACCGCGAAGGCGACCCTGGAAGGGATCAAGCGCATCGAGGAGGAGTGCCCGGGTGTTCTGACCCTGCTCGGGATCAGCAACGTCTCCTTCGGCATCGCCCCGCATGCCCGTGCTGTGTTGAACTCCGTTTTCCTGTATCACGCTGTGCAAGCCGGGCTCGATCTCGCCATCGTCCATCCCAAGGACATCATTCCCTACGCCGAGATCCCGTCCGAGCAGCGCCGACTGGCTGAAGACCTCATCTACAACCGCCGCGAGGACGCGCTCGCTCGCTTTATCGCCTACTTCGAGCAGCATGGTCCCTCTCCGGCCGAGGACGAGACGGCCAATCCCATGGAGGGCATGACCGTGGAGCAACGCATCCACTACCGGATCCTCCATCGCAAGCGGGAAGGCATCGAAGCGGAGATCGACGAGGCTCTCACCCGGCAGGACGCCGTCGGCGTCCTCAATAACGTTCTCTTGCCCGCCATGAAGGAAGTGGGAGACAAGTTCGGGGCCGGCGAGTTGATCCTGCCGTTCGTGCTGCAGAGCGCCGAGGTGATGAAGCGCGCCGTCGCGCACCTGGAGCAATACCTCGAAAAGGTCGAGGGTGTCTCCAAGGGGACGGTTGTGCTGGCCACCGTCTTTGGCGATGTCCACGACATCGGCAAGAACCTGGTGAATACCATCCTCACCAACAACGGCTACACCGTCCACGATCTGGGCAAGCAGGTGCCGATCAACACCATTCTCGACAGGGCGGTCGAGGTCAAGGCCGATGCCATCGGGCTCTCCGCTCTGCTGGTCTCGACGTCCAAGCAGATGCCGTTGGTGGTCAAGGAGCTCGACGCTCGTGGCCTCGACACGCCGGTGCTGGTGGGTGGCGCGGCCATCAATCGCGCTTTCGGCCGGCGCATCCTCTACGTGGACGACGACCGGCGCTACGATCCCGGCGTCTTCTACTGCAAGGATGCCTTTGAAGGGCTGGAGGTCATGGACACGCTGACCGGCCCGCGGCGGGACGACCTGGTGGTGCGCATCCACCGCGAGGCCGAGGAAGAGAAGAATGGCGTGCAGCCCGAGTTCCGAACGCCCACCCTTGTCGTGCCCAACCAGTGGCGATCCGTCGCGATCCCGCAGCCGCCCTTCTGGGGGGCGCGCACCATCCGTGACGTATCGCGCGATGAGGTCTTTAAATACCTGGCGCAGCGTTCACTTTTCCGCCTCTCCTGGGGTGGCAAGGGCGTGCACGGCGAGGATTGGACGCGCCTGCTGCGCGAGGACTTCCTGCCGCGTCTGCGCCGCATGCAGCGGGAGGCGGAGTACCTCGTGCCGCGTGCCGTCTACGGCTACTTCCCCGGCAATGCCGACGGCAACGACGTGGTCATCTTCGATCCGGACGACCCAAACCGCGAGATCGAGCGCTTCCGCTTCACGCGACAGCCTACCGACGAGCATCTGTCGATCGCCGATTACTTCGCTCCCATCGACAGCGGCAGTCGAGACGTCGTCTTCCTTCAGTTGGTGACGGTTGGCGGGGAGGCCACGGAGCGCGTCGAGCGGCTGCAGGCCGCCGGTGACTATTCCGAGGCGTATTACACGCACGGCCTCTCGGTGGAGACGGCGGAAGCGATGGCCGAATACGTGCACGCGCGGATCCGGCGTGAGCTGGGGCTGGAGAAGAACCAGGGGAAGCGCTACAGCTGGGGCTATCCGGCCTGCCCGGATCTCACCGACCACGCCAAGGTGCTGCGTCTTCTGGGGGCGCGAGAGGCGATCGGGGTCGACGTCACGGCCGCGTACCAGCTCCTCCCGGAGCAGTCCACCGCCGCCATCGGCACCCATCATCCCGACGCCAAGTACTTCTCGGTCATCAGCCGTCTGCAGGAACTCACGACCGCGTAGGAGACAGAGCGCCGCGCCCGCGGGGACGAGGGGCAGGGCGGCGGGACAGTGCTCCGCGAGGCCGTGCGGCCCGGGAACATGCATGTCCCGTCACCCCAAAAAGAATGGGGCCGCAACTCGTGCGGCCCCGCGCTATGGATAGCGCCTGTTTAGCTCTCTTCGAGCCAGCTCCTTGTCAATGGCTGGAGCATTCTTTCAGACTGCCCGCCCCGGCACATCGTGTCGGGGCATTAGCAACCGGCTCGAGTCTGTCCCATCACAGCCATCGTAAGCCTCCCTACGTTCAACTGGCTGTTACCTGGTTCCATTGTTGCGCGCAAGTCCTCGCAAGTCAAATTGGATTTCCCGCCGGTTCGGATGTCTCTGTTTTTGGCATCTGCACGCCACGGAGCGCGAGGGAGGCATAGAGCGCACCGGCCAGAAAGAGGATGCCGCCTGCTGTGAAGATGGTATCGACGGGTCCGAAAGTCAGACCGAGCAGGTGGGCGTGGAAACCGTGCAGCAGCGTACTGTCAATGATCCCGGCCAGTCCGATCGACAGGATGGTAGCGAGGCTGATGGCGGGATTGAGGACGGCCTGGACCCGCCCCATCATCTGATTTGGCGTGACGCGCAAGACGATCGGCTGCACGGCAACGCTGAGGACGGCAATCGGCAACGCAGCAACGAAGCCAAGTACCAGGCCCCAGACAAAGCTATCGGCGCGGGCGTAGACGATGACGACACAGCCGGCCGCGAGGGCCGCTCCCCAGAAGGAGCGCAACAGGCCGACCCGCTCGATAACGAGCGGCGCCAGGATCGCGCCCAGGAGAAGGCCGGCACCGAAGCCGGCGCCGAGGAGACCGTACAACGAGAGCGAGGCGTGGAGGTTCTGCCGCACGAAGAAGACATCCAGGGCGTTTATGGCGCCGCCGCCGAGCATGGCGATCACCGCCGTCACGGTTACCACGACCAGGATTCTGTTCCCCGACAGGAAGGAAAGCCCCTCCCGTAACTCGGCCGCGTACCCTCTGCGCTCGGTGCGGACGTCGCCCGCACCGTTGATGCCGGCAAGCCAGACGGCGACGAAGGAGACGAGAAACGAGGCGGCATCGGCCGCGAGGGCCCAACCTGGTCCCAGGGCAAAGAACAGCGGCGCGGCGATCGGCGGGCCGATCAGCGTGGCGAGCGGCATCGCGACCTGGCTGTAGGAAGAGGCTTTCGGCAAGTCGGCGGCCGGAACAATGCGCTGGATGATCGCGCTCCGGGCCGGCAGAAAGAACTGCCCGCAGGCAGTCGAGAGTGCAACCGTGACATAGATCAGGGCGAGTTGAATGATGGGCGCGAGGTGGAACCGCTCTCCGGGCAGCAGGCCGCTCCCAACGATCAAGATCGTGATGAGAGTGGCGCGTGCGGCGTCGCAGGTCAGCATGATCGTTCGGCGGTTCCAGCGGTCGACGAAAACCCCGGCGAAGAGGCCGACCGCGATCGTCGGAATGGCGGTCGCCAGCAGAACGCCGCTCACTGCCGCCGGTGCCCATGCCTGGTGGCGGGCGAACCCGGCCGCTATCCAGAGGATGAGCGTGGTGTCGAAAAGGAAGTCGCCGAGCACCGACACGCTTTGCCCGGCCAGCAGGAACGTGTAGGTGCGAGTAATCAGCCAGGGAAACGACCGCGCCGGGACCGGTTGTGCCGCGCTAGAATCCATTCCGCGTTCCTTTCTGTGATCGCTCCAGGGTGAGAGCAGGGACGCCGCCGCCTGATGGCTACTCCGTGTCGGCGGGGCCGGACGGCCCCGCCGGAAATCGCAGAAAAACGCAGTTACTCTCTATCTCACCGGGAATGCCGCGGCGCGCCGCGTACTTCTCCACCAAACTCTCGACGGCCGCCAGCAGAGCCTTCCATTCTTCGTCCGTTGTCCAGATCTGGGTTCGTGCCAGGGTGAAGCGGCCGGTGCCTTCGGCCGCCGCGGCCGCGTGCTGCACGGAGGCCAGGGCCTCCGTGGTGATGCCGTGCAGCAAGTCCCCGACAAGGGCGATCTGATTGTCAGGTGGAGAGGAACGCAGTAGGTGGGGGGGCACGACGATCGTCCGCGCGACGGATCGGTAGTACTTCTCCAGGATCCCGCCCTTCGCCCGCGTCGCGACGAGCCGGACCAGCCCCACGCGCTCCAACTCTCGCACGTGATAGTGCACCCGTGCCGGGGCGATGCCCAGAATGTCGCCGACCTGAGTGACCGTCATGGCCCGTTCAACCAACGGCTGCCAGATACGTTGCCGCGTTCCCTCGGCGATCGCCCGTAGCTGATCGGGCGACTCGATCTCGTACACCTCGGGGATTTCGTCAGTCATTCTCTATCGATCAGGATTTCTTTATCGATAAAATCCTACTGCGCTCAGAAATCCATGTCAATATGCATGTCTGTGGTGATGCCGGGATCCCGTACCCGGGACGGCTACCCGACGACCGGCGACGAGGGCGTGCGCAGCACATCGAGCAGCGCCGACGGCTGGTGCCGGAACCGGGATCGCTGCTCCGGATGAGTCACGAGATCAAGCACCAGGTCGGTCAGGGCGGCGTTGACGGGGGCACGCTCTCGCCCCAGCACCTGCACGACGGCCCCGTTGAGATAGCAGATCTCGCTCCGGCCGCGTTTCAGATCGGCCTGCATGGTTGGAGCGCGTCCGCCGCGGGAGCGCGCGACACGCGGACCGACGAGCCGGCGAGCGACGGCGGCAGGGAGCGTCATTGCCCAGCGCGCCAGCGGAGTCGGATAGCCGGGGAGGGCGACGACGGGGATGTCCATCTCGTCCATGGCACGGACCGTCTCCCGGAAGGCGCGCTGCTCGATAGCGAACAGTCTCGGATCCTGCATGACGGCAGCCGGCGGCACATCAAGGATGGCGGAGAGGGGCGCGCCCAGCATGTTCAGCAGGAGCTTGGACCAGCGCAGGGCGCGGTAGTCGGCGATGGGGAGCACCGGCAAGCCTGTGCTCATTGCCAGCCGCATGACCGACGCCGGGACGTTTTCCCCGGTCAGGGAAGCCAGCGCGAGGCCGCCCGACCGGCTGTAGCGGGTCACCGTTCCCGGCTCTTCCATGCCGACGCTCACCGTGAGTGTCCCGGCAATGACCCGTTCGCGCCCGATCGCCTCGGCCAGCATCTCCTCGGTGCCCACGCCGTTCTGCAGAGCGATGACGGTTCCTCCCGGCGCGAGAATGCGCGAGAGGTCGGGGATGGCGGCCGCCACATCGTCGCAGCGCACACAGAGGAGGACGGTATCGGCCGCTGCCGGTGGCTCAGTCACCGTCCGCGGCGTCGTCCGATGCTCGACACCGTCCTCACGGCGGATCAGTCCTTGCCGGTTGATGGAGTCGACGACCGGAGGGCGGCCCAGCAGCGTCACATCATGGAGACGTGAGCCGAGGTAGCAGCCGACAGCGCCGGCGCCGTACACGAGAACGCGCTCAGACACGAGTCCGCGGCTCGGTGCCGGCGATCAAACGCCCGATGTTCCCGGCATGTTTCGCCGTGCCCAGCACGAAGAGGCAGAAAGCGGCGGTCACGACGGCCGGCGGGGCGCCGGCGAGACCGAGCATCGCCGGGAGGACCGCCAGGGCGAGGAGAGACGCCAGCGAGGCGTATCCCCCGATGAATAGCGCGGTGACCCAGACCAGAACAGTCCCGGCCGCCGCCGGCGGCGAGAGACCGATCGCCGCTCCCAGCGTGGTCGCCACCCCCTTACCGCCGCGGAAGCCCAGATAGAGCGAGAAGTCGTGGCCGGCTACCGCGGCGACGGCGAGCAGCGCCAGGGTCACTGCATCCACCCCAAGAATGCGTCCCACCACGACCGGCACCAGTCCTTTGAGGGCATCGGCCACCGCCACGGCAATCCCGAGTCCCGTTCCGCCGGCTCGCGCCGCATTCGCCGCGCCGATATTGCCGCTCCCGATCTCACGCACGTCGGGCGCCCCGACGAACCGTGCCAGCACAACTCCCGATGGGAATGATCCCAGCAGGTACGCACCGACGATGAGGAGCAGGGTCATCCCCGTCCCGCCACGGCCGCAGGGCTCTCGTCTTCGGTGTCCGGGGCCAGCAGTGAACGAGCATCCGCGAGATACGCCAGGCCGGAGAGGACGGTCAGCGCGACCGCGACGCCCAGGAGCCAGGATGCTCCGACCCCCAGGGCGTGGCTGACGCTGGACGACCAGAGATGCGATAGGGCACCGCGGTGCAGCCCATCGTCGGCGGCCAGGACCAGTGGGATCGCCGCCATGGTGAGGGCGGCCTTTCCCTTCCCCAGGAATCGGGCCGAGATGATCTGTCGACGCGATGCCGCATAGCTGCGCAAGCCGGAGATGATGAATTCGCGGGCGATCACGACCAATGGGATCCAGGCGGCGGTCAGCCCGGCGATGGCCATGGCGGCCAGCACGAGGGAGACCATCACTTTGTCGGAGGTGGTGTCGAGGAAGATGCCGAGGGGAGAGACGCGCTGAGCATAGCGGGCCAGTTTGCCGTCCAGCAGATCGGTGAAGGACGCACAGACGAAGAGGATGGCGGCCAGCAGATACTCGTCACCGGGTGGACCCAGGACGAGAGCGGCCACGATCGGACCGGCAACCATGCGGGAGAGCGAAAGGATATGCGGCCAGCTCACGGGGACATTCCTGCGACAGTTGTCATATCGTCCCATCCGTAGCCGAGCTCCAGAAGCGGCTTTCCCATGGTGATGGTCTGTTCGGCCACGGGCCGGCCGCCGAGATGCGCATAGAAATGTCGCGTCGGGTTGTCGGCCAGGACCCAGATGAGGAGCGACCGGTGGCCGCCGGCTACGAGACGGCGGACTGCCTCTTCCATCATCCGCCGGCCGATGCCCTGCCCGTGCCATGCAGCGAGGAGATAGATCGCATAGATCTCGGCGTCATACGGCGCCGCTCCCTCGCGTGCCGGTCCTGCACTGATCCAGCCAATGATCGTCCCACCGGCGTCAGCCACCATCTCAAACCTGCCGTCCGATCGTTGCTCGAGGGCACGTCGGCGCTGCGCAGCACGTTCTTCGTAGGAAAGAGAGTCGAGAACTCGGTCCGGCACGATACCACGGTACGTCGAGCGCCAGCTGTCAACGTGCACGCGCGCGATCCCCTCCGCGTCCTCGGGCTGTGCGTCGCGGATAACCATCGGTCGCACCTCTCCCTCGTGTTCTATGGTATGGCACCTTCCGGCACACCGGTGCCGTACAATCGCGCAAATGGGGGATGGATGAGTAGCGACGCGCGCGCCATGTCGCAGACGCGGGAGTATGCCCTGCTGGACCTGGCCTACGACGCTGTGTTCGAGTGGGACTTCGACACTGACCGCATCATCTTCTGGAACACCGGCGCCGAGCGCTTGTATGGGTGGTCACGAGAAGAAGCGGTCGGTCAGCCCTCCCACGAGCTTCTACACACCATCTTCCCGGATGCTCTCGCCGTTATCAAAGAGGACGTGGCCCGCCGGGGCGAGTGGGAAGGAGAGCTGATCCACACGGCGCGTGACGGCCGGATCATTCGCGTCCTGAGCCGGTGGGCGGCATATGCCGAGCCCGGCTCGCCGCTCAGCATCCTCGAAATCAATGACGACATCACGTCCGACTATGAGGCGGAGAGCTACCGCGCCCGTCTGGCGGCGATCGTCGAGTCCTCGCAGGACGCCATTATCGGCAAGGATCTCAACGGCATCATTACCAACTGGAATCCGGCGGCCGAGAAGCTCTACGGCTACCGGGTCGAGGAAGTGCTGGGAAAGTCGATCGCGATCCTGGCGCCGCCGGAACGTCTGGCCGAGATCGACGACATCATGGCGCGCGTCCGGCGGGGCGAAGCGGTCAAGCCGTACGACACGGAGCGAGTACGCAAGGATGGGACGCGGGTGCACGTCTCGATCAGCGTCTCTCCCATTGTCAATGGGGCCAGGAAAGTGATCGGCGCCGCGACGATCGCGCGTGACATCTCGGCACGCGTCCTCGCTGACGTTGAGTGGGCGCAGTTGCTGGCGCGCGAGCAGCAGGCCCGGACGGCGGCCGAGGCGGCCGAGCGTCGTCTGGCCTTTCTCGCCGATGCCAGCAACATCCTGGGAGCGACCCTCGACTACGAGACAATCCTGACGAGTCTGGCACAGCTGGTCGTGCCGCACACCGCGGATTGGTGCGGGGTACAGATCGTGGAGCGTGGCGAGGTACAGCGTCTGGTCACGCGGCACCGCGATCCGGAGAAGGTCGCCTTGGTGCGGGCCCTGGAGGAGCGGTATCCGCCGAGTGAGGCGGCGGCCGGGGGCGCATACGGAGTCTTGCGCAGCGGCCGGTCGGTCTTGATCTCGGACGTCACGGAGGACATGCTGGTTCGCGCGGCGCGTGACGAGGAGCATCTCACGCTGCTGCGCACTCTCGATCTTCGCTCCTTTATGGCAGTCCCGCTGCATGTCGGAGGAGAGGTATTTGGACTGATCAGCTTTGCCCAGGCGGAATCGGATCGCCGGTTCAGCCCAGCTGACCTGTCGCTGATGGATGAATTAGCGCGGCGCGCCGGCATGGCGATCGAGAACGCCCGCCTCTACGACGAGGTTCAGCAGGCGATTCAGGCGCGTGATGAATTCCTCTCCATCTCCTCCCATGAACTGAAGACGCCTCTGACGGCGTTACAGTTGCAAACGCAGCTGTTGCGGCGGCTTCATCCGGACGCACCCGCGGAAGAGGAGCGCATCCTCCAGAGCATGTCCCGCCAGATCAAGCGGCTCGCCCGCCTGACCAGTGACCTCCTCGATGTGTCGCGCATCTCGTCCGGTCAGTTTTCGCTGGAGCGCCGTCCGGTCGACCTCGCCGATCTGCTGGCGGACGTGGTGGATCGTTTCGAGGAGGAAGCGGCTGCGGCCGGCTCGTCCCTTTCTTTGACGGCTCCTGCCGGCATCATCGGCCGCTGGGATCGCCATCGGCTCGATCAGGTGTTCTCCAATGTTCTGGCGAACGCGATCAAGTACGGAGGCGGCGGACCGATCGGGCTCGGAGCGGAAGCAGACGAGGAGAGTGCCACGGTGATAGTCAAGGATGCCGGCGTCGGCATCAAGCCGGAGGATATACCCCATATCTTCGACCGGTTCGCCCGCATGGAAACCACCGAGAAGACCGGCGGTCTCGGCCTGGGTCTCTACATCGTGCGCCAGATCATGGACGCCCACGGCGGCACGATCGAGGTGGAGAGCGAGCCCGGCAAGGGGACCAGCTTCCGGCTCACCCTGCCGCGCTGAGATCCTGCGGCAGCATGGTATCTTCGGCCATGGACCCCACCTTCATGCAGTATCTGTTTTACCGGCTCGATCCGGCCTGGCGCCGCCTGGCGGAGGATGAGCGGCACTGCCGCACCACGGAGTTTGCCGAGGCGGTTGAGGGGGCGGAGGACATCACGACCTACGCCTACAACATGACCGGACTCAAGTCCGGAACCGACCTCATGCTCTGGCGCTCCGGACCCGATCTGGCGCGCTTGCAGGGAGAAGCGGCGCGGCTGCAACAGTCGGCGCTCGGCAAGTATCTGGATATCACCTACTCCTATATAGGCCTCATCCGCCCCTCCACGTACGTCCGGCGTCAGACGCCGCAGGAGCAAGCCGCCCTCTCCCAGGAGCGGAGCACCTATCTCGTGGTCTACCCCTTCAGCAAGACCACCGAGTGGTACCTCCTGAGCCAGGCGACACGCCAGGGCATGATGAACGAGCACATCAAGATCGGCCACGAGTACGCCCACATCCGTCAGGTGCTGGTGTATTCCTTCGGGCTGGACGACCAGGAGTTCATCGTCTCCTACGAGGCGGACGACCTCCTGGAGTTCCAGTCGCTGGTCATGGCGCTGCGTGCCACCGACGGACGGATCTACACGCTCCGAGACACGCCGATCTTCACCTGCGTGCACCGTCCGTTACGAGAGGCACTGGCGCAGCTGGCGTGACGCTGCGCAACGATCTGCTCCTGCGCGCTCTGCGCCGCGAGCCGGCCGAGCGCACCCCTGTCTGGTTCATGCGCCAGGCGGGCCGAGCGTTGCCCGAATACCGCGCCATCCGTGAGCGGGCGTCGCTGCTCGAGATCTGCCGGAATCCGGACCTCTGCGCCGAGGTCACGATCCAGCCGGTACGCCGCTACGGTGTCGACGCCGCCATTCTCTTTGCCGACATCATGCTGCCGCTCATCGGTGTGGGGGTGGATCTCGACATCGTGGAGGGAGTGGGACCGGTCGTGGCGCATCCCATCGCCGCCGGGTCCGATCTCTCCGTCCTCCGACCGTTGGAACCGGCAGACGTGGCCTTCGTGGCCGACGACATCGCCGCGGTGCTGGCGCGGCTCGGGAATGAGGTCCCTCTCATCGGCTTTTCCGGCGCGCCTTTTACGCTGGCCAGCTATCTGATCGAGGGGCGACCCTCGCGTGACTTTCTCCGCACGAAGCGGTTGATGTACGGCGCGCCGGCCCTCTGGGACGAGCTCATGATGCGCCTCGCCCGCGTCGTCGCCGCCTACCTGCGGATTCAGGTGGAGGCAGGTGTCCACGCTCTCCAGTTGTTCGACTCCTGGGTCGGGGCGCTCTCGCTCGGCGATTACGTGCGCTACGTGCGGCCGTATGTGCGAGCCATCTTCGATGAGATCGCCGAGCTGCCGGTGCCGACGATTCACTTTGGTGTCGGCACGGCCCACGTGCTCGAGGCCATGCGTGACGCGGGCGGCGACACGATCGGTGTCGATTGGAGGCTTCCGCTCGACGCGGCATGGGAGCGCATCGGGCACGACCGGGGCATTCAGGGCAACCTCGATCCGATGGCGCTCCACGCGCCGGCCCAGGTGATGGAAGCGCAGGCCGCCGACATACTGCGGCGCGCCGCAGGACGGCCCGGGCACACCTTCAACGTCGGCCACGGCATCCACCCGCAAACCGATCCGGACCAGGTCAGTCGCCTGGTGGAATTCGTCCGACGCATGAGCGAGAGGGAGAGAGGCGAGCCTGCCGCATCGGAGCGAATCCTTCCGCCCTCTCCCTCGTCCGTCTCTTGACGTGCTCTCTATCCGGCGGCAGCAACCGGCCGTGTGCCGCGCGTGAACTCTCACCGTCCAGATATCCATGCATGACCGACATCCCCTGGTAGGGCGGCGCGTCATCATGACGCGGCCGGCCGGCGATGGGCAGGCGCTTGCCGCCCGTCTCGCCGGCCTGGGTGCCGATGTCGTGACGGCGCCGATGATCGAGATCGCGCCGCCCGACGATGTGGCGGCGCTCGACGCCGTCTTACGCCAAGTCGGTACGTACCGGTGGATCGCCTTCACCAGCCGTAACGCGGTCCGCGCCGTCGCTTCCCGCCTGATGGCCTTGCAGCTGGCGATTCCGCCGGCCGTCCAGATCGCGGCAGTCGGGCCAACGACCGCCGCCGCGCTTCGTGATGTGGGGATACCCGTTCATGTCGTCGCTCCCGAGGGAACGGCGGAATCCCTGGTCCACATCCTGGGCGACCAGGTTCGGGGGGACCGGGTCCTGGTGCCGCAAGGCGATCGAGCACGCCCGGATCTTGCCGAAGGGCTGAGGAGAGCCGGAGCCGGCGTCGACACGGTGATCGCCTACCGGACGGCTGATTCAACTGGCCCTCTACCGACAATAGGACAGGGAGACATCATCGCTCTCTTCAGTCCCTCCGCCGCGCAGCGGCTCGTCGCCCTAGCCGGGCGGGTGACACTGCAACGTGCGAAGATCGTATGCATCGGGCCCACCACGGCGGCCGCCGTGCGTGATCTTGGTCTGCTACCGGCGACGGTTGCCGCGGGGCGCACGGTGGAGGCGATGGTGGAGGCGATCGCGGCAGCAGCGGGAGTGAGAGATGACTGATCAGGACAGAACGGGCGTGCTCCTCATGGCCTACGGCACGCCGGATTCAATGGACGCCGTCGAGCCGTACTACACCCACATCCGCGGCGGACGGACACCGGCACCCGAGCTGGTGGAAGACCTGAGAGAGCGCTACCGGCTGGTCGGTGGCTCGACGCCGCTGCTGGAGATTTCGGAGCAGACGCGCGCCGGCCTGGAGCAGGCGCTGAATGCCCGGGGCAACGGGCGATTTCGCGTCGTGCTCGGCATGAAGCACTGGCACCCGTTCGTTGCGGAGGGCATGGCGCAGCTGGCGGCCGAGGGGATCCGGCGAGCCGTCGGACTGGTGCTGGCGCCGCATTACTCGTCGATGAGCATCGCCGGCTACTACCGGTACGTGGACGCGGCGGAGGGCCCGACCATCCTTCCCATCGAGTCCTGGCATCTGCATCGCCCCTATCTGGAAGCGGTGGCGCGGCGGGTGCAGGAGCAGTTGGTGGCGTTTCCACCCGAAGAGGACGTGACGGTTGTCTTCACTGCCCACAGCCTGCCCGAGCGGATTCTGGCCGAGGGTGATCCCTACCAGGATCAATTGCTGGCAACGAGCGCGGCCGTTGCCGAGATTCTTGGGCTGCCGAGATGGGAGTTTTCCTACCAGAGCGCCGGACAGACCCGGGAGCCGTGGCTGGGGCCGGACCTCCCGGACAAGGTACACGAGCTGGCCGATCGGGGTGTGCGGAATATCCTGGTCGCGCCCGTCGGCTTCGTCTCCGATCATCTGGAGATCCTGTACGACATCGACTATGAAGCCCAGGCCGCGGCGCGCGAGCGCGACGTGACGCTGCGCCGCATCGAAATGCTCAATGCGTCGCCGGACTTCGTGGAAGGACTGGCCGATCTCGTCCAACAACGCCTGGCCGAGGCCGAGATCCGGGCGTGACCTCCCTGCGGATGCTCGCCGTGCTGGCGGTGGCTGCCTTCGTGGCCGGCGTTGCCGTCGTGGTCGCCGTTCACCAGCTGAGCAGCCGTAATGCTCTCTCCGCCGTGCCCACTGCCACCGCTCGCCCTACGTCACTGCCGACGAACCCGCCCAGGCCCACGGCCACCGCGAGCACGCCGCAACCCGCAGCGACGGCTACCGTGGCTCCCACCACCGCGCCCACGACCCCCGCCAACGCGCCGGCCGCCGATCGCGCTCTGATCCGCGCTCACGGCTATGTGCCGGATGGCGGGAGCATGGCCGGCACGCCGGACGGGTCCGGCGGCACGCTGTACGCCTGGATTGCGACCTGTGCCGGTAGCGCCGACGGCCACTGCCAGCGTGTCTTCTTCTTTGACGGCACGCGGTATCTCGGCACGGACACCAGGTACGATTCGAGCGAGATCTTGCACGCGGCCGGGGCCGGCAACGCGGCCATCAAAGTCACCTATGCCAATTATTTGCCGGGCGATCCGCTCTGCTGCCCCTCCGGCAAGCCGGTGACCATCACCTATCGCTGGAACGGGCAGCACCTGGTGCCGTCGGGAACGCCCCCCAACGCGCAGACGTAGAACTGTGGAGTACTCTCAAGACAGGTGCATGCACCAGTTGATCCGCACAAGGGGGTTTGAAATGAATCTCGCTTTGCTGCTGTTTCCCCTGCTGGCGTTCCTCGGTCTGCGCACGCGCTACTGGATCATCATCATCGTCGTCGTGGTGATTCTGCTCCTCGTCGCCTTCTTCGCCCGCCGCGGACGATAACGCCCCGATCAGATCGACATCCCCGTGCGGCGCAGCGCCTCCTGCGTGATCGGATCCACCCGAAGACGGAGCGGGAGGCGCGGCAGGGTCCGGTGCGAGATGGCCTGGGCGATGCGGTGCGCCGGCGAGACGCGCGGCCGGCGGATGCCGAACTGCGCCGTCAGCGCCTCCGGCACCGTCAGACAGGCGATGTGGCGGGAAAGGGTTGAATAGATCCGGAAGGAACGCGACCCGACGCTGCCGGCCCGCGTGAGGTGGTCATGGATAGACCGCGCGTGACTGCCCACGGCGACCGTGCCGCTCGCGATCATGTCGTCCATCCAGGCACGAAGGGACGCGGGATCGCGGGGCACCATCTCCGGCGGCACCTCGACCATCGCGCCCAGCCGCGCCCCGTCGTCCAGGAATCGCCGTGCCATCTCCGGTGACAGAGGACCAAAAAACCCTTCATAGACAGTGAGCGAGGTATCGAGCAGGGTCGCCAGCACCCAGGCGAGCGCCTCCGGGTCATTGGCGCGGTACGGCGTGCCGGCCGGCCACCGCCCGACGTCCTCGTCCAGGGTGCCGACGATGTGGGTGTGAATGGTGCGAATGTGGTGGGCGGTCGCATCGGCCTGCGAGCGGCTGCCGAACATGAGCAGCTGCGCGGCTTTGGCGGTGGCCAGCAGACGCTCGACGGGTTGCTCCGGAGCCGTGCTGTGGTCGGCGATCGCCTGCGCGACCCAGGGATGGGAGATTTGCAGGAGGAGAGCGCGTCCCAGTCCGAGCGCGCAGACCGCCTCGCGGTTGACGTGCCACATGGCGCTGTCCGGCCCGAAGTAGCCCTCATCCTTGGCCGAGGCCACCTGCTCACGGAGCTCTCGTGCCCACTCGGCGGGATCGAGAGAGTTTGACGTCGTCATAATCAAGTGTAGAGTGAGACCCGTGAAGAGCTACGACTACGCGCACCGCGCGGGCGTCCTGCCGATTTCGTGGGAGGAGTATGCATCGCTGGCCGATCGTCTCGCCGAGGCGATTGCCGGCTCCGGGCCCGATCTCATCGTCGGCATCGCCCGGGCCGGGCTCTTCCCCGCGACGAGCGTGGCCGCCGCGTTGCGCCGCGAGCTTTATCCGGTCCGGATCACGCGTCGCGTCAACGACGAGGTCGTCCACGAAAGACCCGTGTGGCGCGTGCCGGTGCCACGCGAGGTCGCCGGCCAAAGGGTGACGGTCATTGACGAGATCGCCGACACGGGAGAGACGCTGCGCCTGGTCGCCGAGGAGGTCCGTCGCCTGGGTGCTTCACACGTGGTGACGGCCACGCTCGCCGTCCACAGTTGGGCGGACCCCATGCCGGATGTCACGGCCCTCGTCTCCGACGCCCTCATCATGTGGCCGTGGGACCGCCGCGTGTATACGGATGGACGCTGGGTGGAGAACCCGGAGTTGACGAGCGCCTTGCAGGCCCAGAACCCGGATTAGGGGGCCGAGAGCTCCCGGGTGAGCAGGATCCAGACGGGAGACGACTATGAGCCCCGAACGGGATGAGGGCCTCGTCGACCGGTTCATTCAGGACGTCCTGATCCTCACCTCGGTGTGGAGCGTTGTGTGGATTCACTTTCAGACACCGCATCACGTCAGGGAGATGGCGACGACGCAGGTGCTGCGTACACGATCGACGCAACCGGATAGCCGATCCACCCCAACACGGCATGCCAGGCGAGGAGGCCGCGGCAGGCGCCGGCCGGATAGGGAAAGGGATACACGCGGGATCCCGACCGCGGCGCCCAGGTCCAGTCTGCCGAGTACCAGGGGTGGGAGAGACCGGGAACTCGACACGCTGTCCATCCTTGATAGAGCAGGGCACCCCTCGTGCCATGTGGCTTCGTGATGAGCGCCGACACGTGCGGTGGTTCCGTCACCACCATGGGCAGGGAGGGGGAGGGGACAAGGCGCACCTGCACGGTGGGACCGGCCACGCTGACGCGACTGCCCGAGGGGGTAACGATGGTGACCCGCGGCTGGAGGGTCGCCCCTCGCAGCACGACAACGACCCGCCCCTCCAGACGTGTGCCGGGAAGAAGTCGGGGACCGCTGCCGGTCCCGCACGCTGTATCGGGGGCGGGCGGAAAATGGAGCGCTGGAGGATAGACGGCACGGCCGCGCGTGGTGCTCACCCGGATCGACGGGTTCTGGCCGGTGCAGACGCCCCGCAGGACGACCGGATGATCAGAGCCGTTGTGGAGAGTGACGGGAATCGCGGCCAGGGCGTCGCGCGGGTAGGTGGTCCGCGACAAGTGGATAGTGAGCGAGACACCGCGGGTCCACGTCCCGCCGGAGCCGCCCGCGCTCGCTGGTGACGATCCCGCCATCCCGGCGATCGCCGCGACCACCGTCACCAGAACAACCGGTACCCTGAGTCCGACCGACGGCCGCATCCCGAGAATCCGGTACAAGCGATGGCCTGGCGACACCTGACGAGGTGACCCGGTGCCGATGCCGATGTGGCGACTACGGGTAAGTCGGACCATAGGGCGTGCACGTGTTGTTCTGCTGGTCCCAGTCATCCTGCAGGATGCGGTGGCGGCTGTTCCAGTCGTGATTCACGTCACCATTGTCGTAAGTCACATCATCATGTTGCACGACGCCTGCTTCCGCGTTAGTGAGGCGAAGGTTCGTGGTGTGTTGGGAGTTGGATTCCGCCGGCAACTGTGGCAGCGTCTACTGCTGATCCCGTGCGTGGCCGCCGCCAGCTTGGCGATTCTGTCTTACCTGCTGTACGGCAGGACAACGGCGCTGCGCGCAGACACCGTGCTCCAGGTAGTTGTTACGTGCAGGTCGGACCCGTCGGCGTTCAAACAACTTTGGGTGAGGGGATGGCTCGCCGCCGATCACAGTGAACTGAGTCAGCCTATCGGACACCTGATGGAACTCGGAACCCTCTACGAGGACCGGAATACAATCCTCGGTCAGGGGCCTCCTCCCCCATCAGTCACGCTGCTAGGCTCGCCCGGTCGGCATCTCCGCCCGAAATCATCGATGACGATCGACGCGTACGGTACCCTGATTTGCGCTACGGGGACGCCGCAGCTGTTTGTCTCCAGGTACCAGCCCGGCTGATCACGCCGGATCCGCCAGGGCGTCAGCGCGCCTCCCGCCGCCTCGTGGCAGACTGGGTAGGTATCCCCGGGAAGGACGACACGTGACGACCGAAACCCCGGCGCGAACGCTCTCGCGCCAGCAATTGATCGACCTGTACCGTCTCATGCTGCTGACGCGTGAGGTGGATAACCGCGTCCGTATTCTCTATCGACAGGGCAAAGTCACTGGCGGCGTCTACAGCCAGCTCGGTCATGAGGCGATCTCCGTCGGCAGCGCCTCGGCCCTGCGTCCCACCGACATCCTGGCGCCGATGCACCGTGACCTGGGCGCGCATCTGGTGCGTGGCATGGATCTGCGGCAGATCCTGGCGCAGCTCCTGGCGCGCGACAACGTCTACACCGGCGGCAGGGACAACGCCCTCCATATCGGCGATCAGCATTTGCGCGTCATCCCGCAGATCAGCCATCTCGGCGTCTCGATTCCGGTCGCGGCGGGCGCCGCGCTTGCGGCGCGGCAGCGCGGCGAGGACAGCGTGGCCTTGACCTATGTCGGCGACGGCGCCATCAACACCGGCGATTTCCACGAGGGACTGAACTTCGCCGCGGCGCTGCGGCTCCCCTTTATCCTCATCATCGAGAACAACCAGTTTGCGTACTCGACGCCGCTCTCGCAACAGACCGCGCTCGATCAACTCGTCCGGCGTGCGTCCGGCTACGGCGTCCCGGGCGTGCGGGTGGACGGCAACGACGTGGTCGCCGTCTACGAGGCCGTCGCCGCGGCCGCGGAGCGGGCACGGGTCGGCGACGGGCCCACCCTCATCGAGGCGGTGACGATGCGCATGCGTGGCCACTCCGAGAATGACAATGCCTCCTATGTCCCCAAAGAATTGCTGGAGGAGTGGGGGGCCAGGGATCCAATCGAGCGCATGGAGAGACAGCTGCTAGACGAGGGTATGATGAGTCCGGACGACGCCGCGCGTCTCAAGGCAGAGATTGCCGCCGAGGTCTCGCAGGCGGCCGACTGGGCGGAGGCCCAGCCTCTGCCGGAGCCGGAGAGCGCGGTTGCCGGCGTCTATGCGGAAGGAGAGTGAGCGTGGCTGAGGTCACGTATCTCGAGGCGATCAAAACCGGGCTGCGCGAGGAGATGCAGCGCGACGAGAGCGTCTACATGCTGGGCGAGGACATCGGCGTCTACGGCGGCGCCTTCAAGGTGACGGCCGGCTTCCTCGACGAGTTCGGTCCCATGCGGGTCATCGACACCCCGCTCTCCGAGTCGGCGATTGTCGGCGCGGCGATCGGCTCGGCCCTCATGGGCCAGCGGCCCGTGGCCGAGATGCAGTTCATGGACTTCATTACCTGCGGCTTCAACCAGATCGTCAATATGGCCGCCAAGATGCACTACCGCAACCATCTACCGGTGCCGATGGTGATCCGCGGCCCCTCGGGCGGCGGAACGCACGGCGGGCCTTTCCACTCCCAGAACCCCGAGGCCTGGTTCGCGCACACCCCCGGCCTCAAAGTCGTGGCGCCGTCCACGCCGACCGACGCCTATGGCCTCATCAAGTCGGCGATTCGGGACAACAATCCGGTCCTCTACTTCGAGCACAAGTACCTGTACCGGCGTCTCAAAGAGGAGTTGCCGGGCCGCGACTATACCGTCCCCATCGGCAAGGCGCGCGTGGCGCGCGAGGGCACGGATCTCACCATCTACACCTATGGCTGGATGGTGGAGCAGTCGCTGCTGGCCGCCGAGCAACTGGCCGGCGAGGATACCTCGATCGAGGTCGTCGACCTGCGCACGGTGCACCCGCTCGACAAGGAAACGATCCTGCGCTCGATCGAGAAGACGAGCAAGGCGCTCATCGTCCATGAGGATACGCGGACGCTGGGCGTGGGCGCCGAGGTTGCCGCCATTCTGGCCGAAGAGGCGTTTGACATGCTGGACGGACCCATCGTCCGTGTCACCGCCCCCGACACGCCGGTTCCCTTCAGCCCTCCCCTGGAGCAAGCGTTTCTCCCCAATGCCGAGAAAATCGTGGCGGCCGCTCGGCGACTGGCCGCGTACTGATCGGGTGCCTACCATTCCTGGATACCGATCGTTCTCAGAGGAGTAGCCAATGTCCACCGTCATCGTCATGCCCCAGCTCGGCGAGTCCGTCGCGGAAGGCATCATCGGCAAGTGGCTCAAGCAGGAGGGGGATCGGATCGAGAAGGATGAGCCGATCGTCGAGGTGATTACCGACAAGGTGAACGCCGAGATTCCGTCACCGGTCGCCGGTGTCCTTGAGAAGATCACCCAGCCGGAAGGCGCGACCGTCGCGGTGGGACAGGAAATCGCGGTGGTGGGTGACAGCGCCTCCGGGAACGGCGCCTCCGGCAACGGGGCATCCTCGGTTGAGGCGCCGCAGCCGGTGAGCGCGACGCCGGCTGCCGACATGGCTCCGACCATGCCGCCCGATGCGCAGCAAGTGAGCGCCGGCCCGGCAACGCAAACCGTCGTGGTGGACCGGCCGCGCAGCGAGCGGGTGCGCACCTCGCCGCTGGTGAAGCGTCTGGCCGAGGAGCACGGCATCAATCTCGCCGAGGTGCCGGGTACCGGCATCGGCGGACGGGTCAGCAAGCAGGATATCCTCGCTTTCATCGAGCAGAGACCGCAGCCCGCGCCCCATCTGGCGCCGACCGGCGTCTTCGAGGCGCCGGCCAGGCCGGAGCCGGCGGTGCAGGCTCCGCCCGCCGCCCCGCCACGCGCGCCGCAGCCGGCCCAGCCCGCCGGGGCACGCGCGCTCGGACCCGGCGAGGAACTGGTGCCGGTCTCGCCGCTGCGCAAGATGATCGCCGAGCGGATGGTGCAGAGCGTCTACACCATTCCCCATGCCGTCACCATGGCCGAGGTCGACATGACGCCGGTGGTCCGGTATCGCGACGCCCACAAGCGGGCGTACCAGGAGCGTGAAGGCGCCCCGCTCTCGCTGGTGGCGTTTGTCATCAAGGCGACGGTCGATGCGCTCAAAGAGTTCCCGCTGGTCAATGCCGAGTGGGCCGGCGACAATATCATCCTGAAGCACGAGATCAACATCAACGTGGCGGTGGATGCACCGGAGGGACTGACCATTCCCGTCATCCACCAGGCCGATCACCTGAGTCTGGCCGGGATCTCGGCGGCGGTGGTCGATCTCGCCCGGCGGGCGCGTGAGCGCAAGCTGAAGATCGAGGACATGCAGGGCGGAACCTTTACCGTCAACAACACGGGGGCCCTCGGTTCCGTGGCCGGCGTCTCCATCATCAACTATCCGCAGGCCGGCATCCTCTCCTCGGGCGCTATTGTCAAGCGTCCGGTCGTCCTGGAGACGGGGGCCGGCGACACGATCGCCATTCGCAGCATGATGACGCTCTCCTTCTCGTTCGATCACCGGGTGCTCGACGGCGGCACGTCCGCCGCCTTCGTCAATGCCGTCAAGAACCGGCTTGAAGGCTGGAGTCCCGACTATCCCCTGTACTGAGGCACGATTTGGTCACTGATATTCCCCTGCGTCCCATCCCCCAGCGGCCGGACTGGCTGAAGGTCCGGCTGCCGGCCGGTCCCCGCTACATCGAGCTCAAGAACCTGATGCGCGAGCAGGCGCTCCACACCGTCTGCGAGGAAGCGCGCTGTCCCAATATCGGCGAGTGCTGGGGGCACGGTACCGCAACGTTCATGATCCTGGGGGACGTCTGTACCCGCGCCTGCCGCTACTGCGCCGTCACGTCCGGGCGCCCCACCACGCTCGATCTCACCGAGCCGAAGCGGGTGGCGGAGACGGTGCAGACGATGGGTCTGCGGCATGCCGTCGTGACCTCGGTGGACCGCGACGATCTGCCCGACGGCGGCGCTTCCCTCTTTGCCGCCACCATCCGCAAGATCCACGAGCTCAATCCCGACTGTGCCGTCGAGGTGCTCACTCCCGACTTCCAGGGCGCGCTGGGCTCGATCCGCATCGTGCTGAACGCGCAGCCCGAGATTTTCAATCACAACATCGAGACGGTGCGTCGGGTTTTTCCGTCGGTCCGTCCCGGCCGCTCCCGTTATGACATCTCGCTGGAGGTGCTACGTCTCGCCAGGGAGATGAATCGAGACGGTCTCACCAAGTCCGGCATCATGGTGGGACTGGGGGAGACCCGGGAGGAGATCCTGCAGACGATGGGCGACCTGCGCGCCGTCGGCGTGGACATCCTCACCATCGGCCAGTATCTGCAGCCGACCGGCAAACACGTGCCGATCGATCGGTACTATCACCCCGACGAGTTCGCCGACCTGCGGACGGAAGGCTTCGCCCGTGGCTTCAGTCACGTCGAGTCCGGCCCGCTGGTGCGTAGCTCCTATCACGCCCACGAGCAGTCGGATATGCTGCGCGCGAGGAAAACCGGATGAAGCTGGAAGATAAGCTCTTTCTCGACAAGTTCACCCGCGACGAGCGCTCTCACATCGACATCGTCTCGGACGACGTCTGCCGGCGCTGCCCCGACAAGCCGTGCACGATCGTCTGTCCCGCCGACGTCTATCACTGGGAGGGCGATCACATCGTCGTCTCCTACGAGAACTGCATCGAATGCGGCGCCTGCCGCCTGATCTGCCCCTACAACAACATCGCCTGCACCATGCCTCGCGGTGGTTTCGGTGTGCAGTATCGCTACGGGTAACCCGGTGGCGCTCACCCGCGACCCCTCTCCCATTGCGATGGGAGAGGAGAGTAGGGCAGAGCAGGGCTCTGCCACTACAAGGACGGTGGAACAGGGGATGGGGCCTTCGCGATCTGTCCCCCCCTCGCCCACCGCAGGGGGAGAGCAACGTGTGAGACCAGGGCCTGCCGCAAGGGTGACAGGGAAACCCCTGGGCGAACACGTTGTTGGGCTAGGGGGTGACGGCCGGCCCCTCCTCGTCCGCCGCCTCGGCCGTGTCGACTATCAAGATGCCTGGGACTTGCAACGGCGACTCGCCGACGCGCGGCGGGAGGATCTCATCCCCGATACTCTCCTCCTCCTGGAGCATCCGCATACCTACACGCTGGGGCGGCGCGGCCGCCGCGAGAATATCCTGATCCCGCCGGAGGACATTGCGGTGCGGGGCATCGCCGTCCACGACGTCGATCGCGGGGGCGATGTGACCTACCACGGTCCTGATCAGTTGGTCGGCTATCCGATCCTGAAGCTGCCGGAGGGCTACACCTTCGTGCGCTACATCCGGACGCTGGAAAGCGCCTTACTGTCCTCGATCCGTGATCTGGGCTTCGACGCCGGCCTCCTGGAAGGATATTCCGGCGTGTGGGCGGGGGATGAGAAACTCTGCGCCATTGGCGTCAAGGTCGACGCCGCCGGCGTGACCACCCACGGCTTCGCCCTCAACGTGAATACCGATCTGTCTTACTTCGGCCACATCGTGCCCTGTGGCATCACGGACAAGGGGGTGACCTCGCTTCAGGCGCTGCGGGGGCGCCGTGTCTCGATGCGGAAGGTCGAAGACGCGGTGGTCTGCCGCCTGGCGGAGACGTTTGGCCTGGTCCCGACACGGGCCGGACGCAAGGCCCATGTCGCGGAGCTTCATCGCCTCGCGCTCTGACGTGGGCCGCCGGCTCTCGGCTGGGCACTCATAAAATGAGACGGAGGTAGCCAATGGTGCGGATACTGCGCGTGGCGCTCGATCAGATGAATCCGGTGGTCGGCGCGCTGCAAGGGAATGCGGACCGCATCATCTCAGGCATCCGGCAAGCGGAGGATCTGGGCGCCGATGTCGTCGCCTTTCCCGAGCTCGCCATCACCGGCTATCCGCCGGAGGATCTCGTCCTCAAGCCGAACTTCATCGCCGAGAATCGCTGCCAGCTCGAGCGGATCGCCGCGTCGGTGGGCGACATGACGGCGATCGTCGGGTTCGTGGACACCGACGGCCAGGATATCTATAACGCGGCGGCCCTGATGCAACAGGGAAAAATCGTCGGCGTGCATCGCAAGTTCTTCCTGCCCAATTACTCCGTGTTCGATGAGCAGCGCTACTTCAAGGCCGGCAGCGAGTGGGCCGTCTATACGGTTCGCGGTGTCCGGATCGGCATCACGATCTGCGAGGACATCTGGTATCCCGTCGGTCCCGCCACCCTGCAGGCAATGGCCGGGGCCGAAGTCATCATCAACATCAACGGGTCGCCCTTCCGGGCCGGCAAGCATGCGCAGCGCGAGCGGATGATCGCGACGCGCGCCCTCGACGAGCTCTGCTACGTGTGCTACCTGAACATGGTCGGCGGCCAGGACGAGCTGGTCTTCGAGGGCGGAAGCTTCATCTGCGACCAGGACGGCGACCGGATGGCGCAGGCACGGACCTTTGAAGAGGACATGCTGGTCGCCGATCTCGACGTCGAGGCCGTCTTCTCGGCTCGCCTGCACGATACGCGGCGTCGCCAGGGCGCGCTCCTCCCCGATGATTTCTGGCACAGACGGGGACAGCAGCTCGAAACGCCGCTGGCTGCCCCTGCCGAGCCGCAGCGGAACCCACTGCCGAAACGGTGCGAAGAGGTGCCGCGTGGACCAGCCGAGATGTACGGAGCGCTGGTGCTGGGCACCCGGGACTATGTCCAGAAGACGGGCGCGGGCAAGGTCGTGATCGCGCTCTCCGGCGGCATCGATTCCAGTCTGGTGGCCGCCATTGCCGTCGATGCCCTGGGCGCCGAGAACGTCACGGGCGTGTCCATGCCATCCCGCTACTCTTCCGAAGGGAGCCGCAGCGATGCCGGCGAGCTGGCGCACAACCTCGGCATTCCTTGCCTGTCGATCCCGATCGAGGACGTTTTCGGCGGCTACCTGCACACCCTGGAAGGCGCCTTCCAGGGACGCGAGCCCGATGTCACCGAGGAGAATCTGCAGGCCCGCATCCGCGGCAACCTGGTGATGGCTCTGACCAACAAGTTCGGGGGGATCGTGCTGACGACCGGCAACAAGAGCGAGATGGCGGTGGGCTACAGCACGCTGTACGGAGATCTGGCCGGCGGCTTTGCCGTCATCAAGGATGTCTTCAAGACGGACGTCTACCGTCTGGCACGGTGGCGGAACGAGCAAGCCGGTCAACCGCTCATTCCGGAGGCGGTGCTGGTAAAACCGCCCTCGGCGGAGCTACGTCCCGGGCAGCTCGACCAGCAAAGCCTCCCCCCGTATGACATCCTGGACGGCATTCTGAAGATGTACGTCGAGGATGACCGTAGCATCGAGGATATCGTGGCCCATGGCTTCGACCAGGCGACGGTGGTGCGCGTCATCAACATGGTGGACCGGGCTGAGTACAAGCGCCGCCAGGCCCCGCCCGGCGTCAAGATCAGCGCCCTCGCCTTCGGCAAAGATCGCCGCCTGCCCATCGTCAACGGCTATCGAGTAAGGGTGTAAGTGGACGATTCGGCCGGCGGGTCGGTGTCCTGGCTGGACCCGCGGATCGAGGTGGGAGACTCCGCCATTCATGGGAAGGGACTCGTGGCGCGTGAATCCGTGCGCGCCGGAGAGGTGGTCATCCGCTGGGGCGGCGAGATGCTGCCGCTTGCGGCGCTGGATGACCTGAAGACGCGCGAGCGCTACGACTGTGCCGCGCTCTCGGAGGACACGATCATTGTCTTTGCCGCCGAGGACCCGGTCATCTACGGCAATCACTCCTGCGATCCCAATCTCTGGATGGAGAGCGAGACGGCAATCTCGGTTCGCCGCGATATTGCGGCGGGAGAGGAGCTGACGATCGACTACGCCGTCCTCAGCGACGACCCGACGTGGTCGATGGGATGCGCCTGCGGCTCACCTCTCTGCCGGGGCGTCGTCCGGGGCGACGACTGGGCGCGTCCCGAGCTTCAGGAGCGTTACCGTGGCCACTTCGCGCCCTACCTCACCCGGCGCTACCGTCGAGAGGCATCTCCATGATGAGGTGCGTCTCGGGGTCGCTGAGCCCGTGGTCCATGCCACATCTGAGAGCTGTTCGCCGCCGGACCCTTGCCGTCAGCGGCGGATTGTCTTAGTCGGCGACGTCCCGGTACCCAACGACATGGGTCACCCGCACCCGAACGAACAGCTCGCCGGGAGCGCCGTTGCGGGCGCCGTACTCCTCGGCGCGGTCGGCGCCCATGTAGCGTCCCCCGATTCTCGCCGCCCAGTAGCGCAGCTGCTGCGGATCGTCGTGGAGCGTGGCCGTACCGTCGATCGTGACGTAGGAGAAGGGTGGATTCTTGTCGTCCACGCAGAGCGAGATGCGGCCGTCCCGCCGGATCGCCCTGGCCTTGACCGAGTCGTGGTCGGTGGTGAAGACGATCTCATCACCGTCGAGATCGATCCAGACCGGGGAGCAGTGCGGCCGCCCATCGGCGCGTGTCACGCCGGCAATTGCCGTCCGCGGCGCCTCGCTCACAAAATGCTTCCACTCATCACCCTGCATGTGTCTCATCGTGCTGTCCCCCTGCGTATGGTACGGCGTCCTGTCCACGCCGCGGCCGAGCAATCCGGACGTCCTTTCAGGGCTCACCTCCCTCAAGCGTCACACCCGAGTCAAACGCGGGCCAGCAGGAGACGCAAGGGCCGCGGTGCCTGGGAAGGGTCGAGGCTCTCGACGAGCAAGCGTGCATAGCGTGCCTTGCGGCTGCCGTTTCCCAGAAAGCGCCGCAACTGCTCTTCCAGCCTCCGCCCGCGCCATGCCGGCTGCTTCTGCAGCGTATGGAAGGAGTCAATTTCACCCTGGGAGTCGACGACGGTGAGGACAGAGGAGGCGCCGACAGCCCGAATCAGCTCGTCCTCCAGGTCGACGACACAGACGTAGAATCCCAGGTCTTCCATATCGGTGCGGGTCAGCGAGGAGCCGGCGCCGAGCCCCGCCCGCCGCAGCGCGCCCCGCACTACTCGCTCCTCCCCCACATCGTAGAGCCCGGCCAGCCGCATGGACGCGCCGGGCACGCCGAGTCCGGAGAGGATGCGTCCCATCGCGTGCGCTCCTCCCATCGGCATCACCGTCACTCCTTCACTCGCCAGGTTCCGCCCCAGCCGCGCCGCGAGCGTCTCGACCGCGACCTGGTCGCTGACCCCTTCGACCAACAGTACCGACCGGGTGTCCAGTGGCGAAGAGCCGGCGAACTGAAATTCCTCCACGCCCTGATGGTCTCATTCCCGCCATGGGATGTCCGTGCCCGAGCAAATGGGGCTCACGTTGCAGCCGGCCGTGTAAACGACATCGTCCCACCGGCAGCCGGTTCTGCGCTACGTGGCGGCATGCTCGGCCACGGCGGTGGGAGCGGGGCGCCGCTTGAGGCCGGCCAGGACAATGCCGCCGATGATGAGGACGGCCCCGGCCAGGACGCGCCAGCCGATGACCTCGCTCAGGAAGACCGCGCCCAGCACCAGGCCGACGGCCGGCACCACGTAGGTCACGAGGGTGGCCCGCGAGGCACCCCAATTCATGATCAGGAAGTAATAGAGCAGGTAGGCGATGGCCGAGCCCAGGACGCCGAGCCAGATGACGGCAAACCAGGTGCGACCATGCATGGTCGCCAGCGGTGGCGGACTGAAGATGAGGCTGATGACGATGGACTGTATCGCCGCAAACCAGATCGTGTAGGCCGAGATCGTCAGTGACGGCACACCGCCCAGCCACCGGCGAACGGAGACGGCGCTGGTCGCGTAGCAGGCCGCGGCCACGACGATCGCCCCCTCGCTGAGGAGAGTCTCCCAGCGCACCGCACCCCCGCTTAGCCCGCCACTGAAAACGAGCAGCACGCCGAGGAATCCGATGACGATGCCCGCCGCGCGGGGCAGCGTGAGGGACTCGTCGCGCAGCAGGAGGTGGGCGATCAGGATGGAGAAGATCGGTGTCGTGCTGTTCAGGACGGCCGCCAGCCCGCTCTGTACCTGCACTTCGCCCCAGGAAATGAGGAGGAAGGGAATGGTGGTATTGACGGCGGCCAGGGCCATCAGCAGGACAAGGGAACGGCGCGTCGGCCGGAGATCGGCGTGCCGCCAGAGCGCGATGACGGTAATGGCCAGCGCCGCGAAGAAGAGACGCAGCGCCACCAGCGCCACCGGTGAGATCTGTTCAACTCCGATGCGGATGAAGAGGTAGGAGGAGCCCCAGATGAGGCTGAGGAGGAGGAACGAGAGGGAGATACGCGCGTTGGGCATGAGGTTCCTGCGGATGGGAATGCTCCTGAGCCTAGCAGAGCAGTTGAGGACTCGGCCCTCCCGACCGCACAGAGCGAGTGCGGTCGGAGCATCGCCTGATTCCCGACGTCTTCTCAGCGATCGGCGTTCCAGTCAGGCGATGATCTGACGGCAGGGCGCCATGTGCTCCGTTTCCCCGTCTTCTGACCGACCAGAATCTGCGCTGAGGGTCGAGTCTACTCGCCGTAGACGATCCGGCCGCCGAGGACAGTCATCGTGACTTCGACCTCGCTGAACTCGTCGGGATCGGTGACGGTCGGATCCTGGGAGAGGACGGCGAGATCGGCGAGCCGGCCCGGCGTGATGGTGCCGAGGCGGTCATCCATTCGGCCGGCATAGGCGCCCCCGGCCGTATAGTTGCGAATAGCCTCAAGAGGGCTGACGCGGTGCTGGGGACCGAGCTCGATCCCTTGCGGCGTGCGCCGCGCCATGGCATCGAGCACACACTCGAGCGGATCGCCGGGAATGACCGGACGGTCGGAGCTGAAGGCGACGCGCACGTTGTGCTGCCGGAAGAGCGCCATGGGAATGACCTCGGACGCCCGCTCCATGCACAGCGCCGTGATGTAGCTGTCGCCCAGCTGAGAGATATCGGGCTGAAGGTCGGGGACGACGCCGAGATCCTTGATGCGGCGTACCAACCCTTCGTCGGCCAGCATGCAGTGCTCGATGCGGTGCCGGTGGTCAGGACGCGGGTCGACCGCCAGGGCGGCCTGGTAGGCGTCGAGGATCAGCTCGATCGCGGCGTCGCCCAGGGCGTGCGTGGCGACTTGCCAGCCGGCGCGGTGGGCGCGGCCGACCATGCTGTGCAGGGTGTCGCGGTCCCAGATAAAGATCCCGTGATCGTCGGTACCGGCGTAGGGACGGCGCACTGCGGCCGTGCCGGTGCTGAGGGCACCGTCGGCAAAGATCTTGGTGGCGCCGATGCGGAGCCAGTCCGGCCGATTGCCGGCATCGAACTCATCCGGCCGGCGCGTCTGGTTCGAGGCCGGCGGCGCCACGAAACCGATTTGCGGCATAAGGGTGATGCGTCCCAGCAGGCGGCCCGAGTCGAGCGCCCTCCGGTACATCGTCAGTTCGTCGTCGAGGTTGTCATCGCGCGGGGTCGCGGCATCGCTGGCGCTCGTGACGCCTTGCTGCACCATCATCGCCATCGCCCGCAGGATGGCCTCGGTCCCCTGGCCGACTGTCGGCGGCGGGATCAAGTCCCCCACCAGATCCATGGCGGGCGACTCCTTGAGGAGTCCGGTCGGCTCGCCGTGTGCGTCGCGCTCGATCTCGCCGCCCGCCGGCGCTTCCGTGACCGCCGTGATCCCCGCCAGTTGGAGGGCTTTGCTGTTGGCGACCAACACATGTCCCGACGTGTGCCAGAGGACGACCGGTCTTCCGCCCGAGGCATGGTCCAATTCCTCGCGCGTCGGGTGGCGCCGCTCTCGGAGTCGGTTATGGTCGTAGCGGCTACCGGTGATCCACGCGTCGACCGCCGTCTGCTCGGCCCGTTGTGAGACCAGTCGCTCAATGTCGGCGATGGTGGTTACCTGCTCTGGCCGGAGCACCAGCGACTCCATCTCGAGGCCCGCGGAGAGGATGTGCATGTGGGAGTCGTTGAAGCCGGGGACCACGGTCTGCTCATGCAGATCGACGACGCGGGCTCCCCACGCCGCATTCTCCACGTCGGCCCGGCTACCGACCGCGGCGATCATCTCGCCGTCGGTCAGGATCGCCTCCGCCCTGGGATTCGTGGGGTCCATGGTAAGGACATGGCAATTGACGAAAAGAAGCGGCGGTTGGTCCATGGGGTTCCTCCGCACCATGATAGGACGCTCCTCGTATGCTGAGAGTCGGTGAGTTCTCCACGCCTCTTCGCGGCCGGCGCGTACGTCGATGCGGTGCGCGCCTTCAACCGCAATGTCGTCCTCCTCCTGTCCGTCACGGCAGCGCGGGGCATGACGATCGCCGCCACCGGCGCGGTCTTCAACCTGTACCTGCACGCCCTGGGTTTCGGCACGCCGTACATCGGGCTTGTCAATGCCACCAACGCCCTGGCGACGCTCGTGGTGTCCGTGCCGCTCGGCTATCTGGCGGACCGCATCGGGCGGCGCCCCGTCCTCCTGCTCGGGGGAACGCTCTATCCTTTTCTGTTCCTGGCAGTCACTCTGACGCGCTCACCAGCGGCGATCCTGGTCCTGAGCTTTCTCTTCGGTGGGGCGGCTACCGCCTATTGGGTCGCCGGCGTCCCGCTTCTCTACTCGAGTGCCGGTGAGCGCGAGAGAGTACATGCCTTCTCCATCAATTCCTTCCTGCTCTGGGGCATCGGCCCGCTGGGCGCTCTTCTCGCGGGATTGGTGGTGGAAGCGGCAGGGCATCTCCTCGGCGTGTCGCCCTCCGCGCCGGATGCGCTCCGGTTCGGTCTCTTCTTTGGCGTGCTGGTCTCACTGCTGGGCGCCGTGCCCTATCCCTTCCTCGAGGAGCGGGGAGAGCACGTCCACCACGAGACGGCGCCGCCCATCCGGCAGCTTGCCGGCCTCTTCATCCGCCTGCTGGCTCCTGATCTGCTGCTGGCGATTGGATTGGGCGGGCTCGTCACCTTCATCCAGCTGTACTACGCCCTGCGCTTCCACCTCGACGCCGGACCGATCGGCGTGATCCTGGCCGTGGGCGGCGTCACGGCCGGTGTCGGCACGCTCTTCACTCCCAGCATCGCCGCACGATTTGGGCGGCTGCGGACCGCCGTCTGGCTGCAGTGGTCGACCGTCCCTTTCATGGTCGTCCTGGCTGCGTCAATGCTTCTCCCGCCCTCGATCCTGGCCTACTGGCTGCTGGTGACCTTGCGCGGCATGAGCGATCCCGTCTACACGACCTTCGTGCAGGAGCGCGTGTCGGACCGCTACCGTGCCCGACTCACCGGCCTCTATTCCGTGACCTACAGCATCGGATTCTCCTTCGGCCCCGCCACCAGCGGCGAATTGCAGCAAGTAGGGGGGTTCACGGCGGCGTTCATTGTGGCGGCCGCCGTGTACTTCGTGGGCTCCAGCCTCCTTTGGTTGTTCTTCAGGAAGCGGCCGGACAGTGAGGCGGCTGGGGTGCAGAGAGAAGGGTGGAGCTAGGGGGTGAGGGTCGTCTCCCGCTTGTTGGCAACCATGTGGATTGATTCGTGGATGCACGTGCATGTGGGCGGGGAAGCCGTGGACATTTTGTCGGATGACGGCCGTCTTCCGGGCGACCGAACGTCTGGACGGGGACTTTGTCCTCAACATAACGCGTGACCATCGTTTCCACTACTACATGTGGTCTTGGCAGTTGGTCGCAGACCATATATAGTGCTTATAGGCAATCTGCGGAGGTGGGGGATTGCCTATGGGTGGTGCGGCCTGGGGAGGCCCGCACCACCCGCCCTTTTAACGGCGGAGGCGCCGCATCTGGCGCTCCGGCGCCGCTGTCGGCTACACTCTGGTAGCTACGCGAGCAGTTGGGCCGCGTGGCCCCTTTTTTGTCTGGGCCCGCGGCGATCGGAAAGAGAGGACCATGGCCAATACGAAGTCGGCCATCAAGCACATCAAGACGTCGGAGAAGCGTCGGAAGCGCAACGTTGCCGTGAAGTCGGCGACCCGCACCCAGGTGCGAAAGGCCCGCCAGGTGATCGCGCAGAATCCCGCGGAGGCCACCGAGCAGTTGAAGACGGCGATCTCTCAGCTGGATCGCGCTGCGGCCAAGGGAGTGATCCACCGCAACAACGCGGCGCGCCGCAAGTCGCGCTTGATGAAGGCATACCAGAGCAAGCTCGCCCAGTCGTAGGGACGTTTGCCGGTGGGGCAGGGATGATTCCCTGCCCTTTTGTCATTTCAGGAGCAGAGGTCGCTCACCAGGAGATCGAGGCCGGTGGCAGGATCGCTGCGGCTGCTCTTGAGGTCGTGCTCCAGGCCGGCGAGGAGGTCGAAGCTGCCGCGGAGACGCGCCTCGGAGAGACGCCTCGCCTGCCGCACATAGCGGTCGCGATGATAGCTGCGCACGCCCAGATCGGACAGGATCTGAGGCAGGGGACGTCCGGCCTGCTGACCGAGACGCAGCCGCAGGAGGATCCGCATCTGCCGGGCCAGCATGCGAATCAGATACACGGCGACCTCGGTTGGGTTAGAGCCGGTGGCGAGCTGCGCCCGAAGGAGACGGAGCGCGAGGCCGCGGTTGCCGTCGGCAATGGCATCCACCAGGGCGAAGATCGAATCCTGCGTCACGACGCCGACCATCTCCTCCACCATGGTGCCGGTGACACGCTTCTCGCGTCCGGCGTACGTCGCCAGCTTCTCAAGCTCGACGTCAAGCAGCTGCGTATTGCTGCCGATCATCTCGGCCAGCGCTTCGGCCGCGTCGCGGTCCACCGTCGCCCCGTGCGCCTCGCCGCGGGCCATAATCCAGCGCGCGAGCTCTCCCTTGCGCGGTGTCGTGAAGCCTTGCACCTTGCCGCCCACGGCGCGCACCATCGCCACCAAACGATGATCGGCCGGCATGCCGGGCGAGATGAGGATCAGTGTGGTCGTGGGAGGCACCGAGCCGAGGAGACGCTCGATCTCCTCGCCATCTCCGCCGCGCGCCTTGATACGCTCATGGAGGTCGCGGACCAGCACCAGACGGTCGGGGTCGAAGAGGCCGGCGGTGAGACAGGCTTCCGCCAGATCCGGCAGGGGCACCGTACTGCCGTCGAGCGGCGCGGCGTCGGGACCGGCGAACGAGCGGCGGACCGCGGCGACGGCTGCTTCCAGCTCGACGGTGTTGTCGCCATGGAAAAGAGAGACAGGCACGGCGTATCCTAGCAGCGCGAAGGTGGTATGCTCTGCGTGCGAGAAATCTTTGGAGCGATGCTGATGCCTAGAGGAGACAGATGGGGACTGCGCCGCCTGCGTGTACGCTGGCCGTATGTCATTCTGGGACTGCTGCTGATCCTCTTCGCCGTCAAGTTCGTGGAAAAGACCCGCGAGCTGCAGCAGCTCAACCAGCAAGCGGCTGCTCTCCAGCTGGCCAATCAGCAGACGATGGCGGACAATACGCGTCTCCAGCACGCCATTCGCTACTACCGGACGACCGCGTATGTGGAGGCCCGGGCTCGCTCGGTCTTCGGGCTGACTCTGCCGGGAGAGGTTCCGGTCGTGGTCACGAGCCCCTCGCACCCGCGCTATACCGCCGCGCCGGCCGTCATTCGCCGCGTTGCCTCGTCACCACCGCCCTGGCGGCAATGGTGGCGCTCCTTCTTCGGATAACCGCAGTCGCCCTGAGCTATAGAGGCAACGAGCTCTGCGTCTTCGAGGCCGGCTAGCCGGACGCCCGCTTTCTCCCTAGTCCTCACGGACACCTGCGGAAGGGGTATTGCCAAAACTCTGCCCTGCGCGTATGCTGGTGTCCAATTGCGACAGAGGTGACTACACGCATGCGGCGTGCCCGACGGGACGGGCACGAGGAGGAAGGATATGCGTCTCCGAGCTTTGCTTACTCTCGTCATCATCTTTGGCATGGCTGCCGTCGGTCTGGTGTCTCCGCCGTCGCGGGGCCAGGCCGCGAGCGGAACCACCGACCAGGCGGTCGCCTTTCAGGAGAACCTGACCCATTCCGGCGCTATCAGCGGCGACGCGCTGACTCCGCCGCTGACCAAGGTCTGGTCGGCCAACCTTGGCGGAATGATCTCGTACCCATTGATTGCGGGCGGCATGGTCTTCGTCACTGTCAGCAATACCGTCACGCCGACGAACTCACCTAACTACGGCAGCACCATCTACGCCTTGAATGAGCAGACGGGCGCCACCGTCTGGAGTGTGGCGCTCGGGGGAACCTACTACTGGTCGGCGGCCGCCTACGACAACGGAGCCGTGTTCGTCATCAACGAGAGCGGCTTACTACGTGCCCTCAATGCCACGAACGGCTCACTCCTGTGGTCGGCCGTCATGCCGGGGCAGTACTCCTTCTCCTCCCCGCCAATCGCCTACAACGGCGTTGTGTATCTGAGTGGGGCCGGCACGGGCGGCACCGTGTACGCCGTCGACGAGGCGAGCGGTGCCGTGTTGTGGACGCAGTCGGTGGAGAACGGGGACGATAGTTCGCCGGCCACGGACGGCACCAATCTCTACGTGTCGTATGCCTGTCCGCAGGCCTACGCGTTCACCTTGAAAGGTGTCCCGGTGTGGCACTACAGCGGTCCATGCGAAGGGGGCGGCGGAAGCACGCCGGTCCTTAACGGGGGGCAGTTGTACGTGCGCTGGGCGAGCATCCCCAACCAGGGACTGCAACTGGACGCGGCGACGGGCGCCGCCGGCACGGCGTTCACCGCCAGTGCACCGCCTGCCTTCTCCGGCAACATCGGCGCATTCCTGACCGGCGCCAGCTCGTCGTCCGGCGGGACGCTGCAGCTGCAGGACTGGTCGAATCCCGCCTCCCCGTCGGTTCTGTGGAGCTTTGCCGGCGACGGCACTCTTGATTCCGCGCCCATCATCGTGAACAACGATGTCTACGTCGGGGGATCGTCGGGAAATCTGTACGCGCTCGACATGACGACGCACCAGGTGGTGTGGAGCACCAACGTGGGAGCGGCCATCCCTCTTTCCAACGATTGGAGTCCGCAGGGCCAGTCTGAGACCTTTGGACTGGGTGCCGGCGAAGGCTATCTCATGGTCCCGGCCGGCAACCTCCTGGTTGCCTACAAGACGGTGCAGCCGCCGTCGGTGACGGGAACGGGCACCACGCTGAGCATGACCGAGGGGACGGCTTTCAGCGGTACCGTCGCCACCTTCACCGATCCCAATCCGAATCCTTCCGGCGACACGGCGACCATTGCCTGGGGCGATGGGACCACGTCGGTGGGCACGGTCACGGCCAACGGTTCCGGTGGGTACACCGTCACGGCCTCGCATACGCCCGCGGAAGAGGGAAGCTACACGGCGACGGTCACCGTCAGCAACGGCTTCACCTCGAGCTCGGCGCAGGATGCCGTGACGGTCAGCGACGCCGGGCTGCTGTCATACGGATATTCGCTTGCCGGTGCCGCTAACGGCGTCAGCATGACGCGCACCGTGCTGTCCTTCTCGGACCATGATCCGGGATGTGCCGCCGGCGACTACACGGCGACCATCGCCTGGGGCGACGGGACCACGTCGGCGGGGACAATTTCCGCGGGAAGCGCCGCCTGCAGCTTCACCGTCTCCGGTACCCATACCTACAAGACGGGATCCTACACCATCACGACGACCGTCAAGGACGTCGGCGGCAGCACGACGTCGAGCATCAGCACCATCGGCGTGAAGCACCACTAACAACTCAGGGGGAGCACGCAGGGGCGGCCCCGCCGGGCCGCCCCTTCTCTCTGGAGGCCAGGCCACGCTGCCGGTCAGTGCCGCCGGCAGCGTGCGGCCAGAAACACCGGTACCGGATCCTTCTGCGGCGAAGCAGCGGCCCACGCGGCCGGAAACGCAGGTTCGGCTACCTCCTCCAGCACCAATCCGTGACGAATGAAGGTGTTGAGGTAGGTGGAGAGCATGCGATGCGTGGCGCCAACCTTTCGGCGCAGCGTGGAGGAAGGCGCCTCGGTGAGCCACCACCCTTCCTGGTAGTAGCCGCCACCGGGTTGCCAGGAACTCGACCCGTCCTCCCGCCACCCCGGGAAGCAGGGATGCAGAAGGGAGAACACGAAGTGGCCATCAGGGTGCAAGACACGGGCGACGGTTGCGAGTGCCCCGTCGAGGTCGTCGATGTCCGACAGCCCGAAGCTGCACACCACGACGTCGAAGCTCTCTCCTGTCAGCGTCTCGGGCGCACTGGCATCGGCGTGCACGTACGTGATGCCGAGCGGTGCATTCCGCTCGGCCGCGCGCGCCTTCTCGAGCAGCGCTCGGGACAGGTCGATCCCCACGACACGCGCCCCTTGTCGTGCGAAGAAGCGCGCAAACCGCCCATGCCCGCAGGCAAGATCGAGCAGTCGACGCCCCGCCACCGGCCCGACCAGGCGGACCACGTCGGTGTCGGGTGGCTCTGTGATGGCCTCGGAGACCATCGACTCGTAGAAGTCGGCCACTTCGTCGTACCGGGCAGGGAGTGGGGGTGCATCGTCCTTCATTGACCCATGGTATGGCTGGGTTTCGCAGACCAGCAACGGCCCCGCCGCGTCGCTCGCACGTCGACCTTGACGACGCGTGCCGGGATCCAGACCTGGCTGTTTCCAGGCGCGCGTTCGTCCCTGTAAGGGACCGATTCTTTGCCGCCATAATGGCCGGTGTCTACCCCGATAGCACTCCAGTCTTTCCCTGCCGACCTCCTGAATCGGATCGTCGATCGGTGCCGCGGCAGCGAGGCGGAGCCGCTTGCCGTGCTGGTGACAGGCAGCTATGCAGCCGCCCGAGCGACCCCGCAGAGTGATCTTGATCTGACGACCTTGCTCCGTGGCGAGCCGGCAGTCGGCTATCGCACCTGGTTCGAAGACCGTCCGGGACGGCTTCTCCATGTCTCGGCCGGCTTTGAGTCGCTGGAGGAGTGGCTGCGGCGCTACGACGAACCCGCCGACTGGTCCTTTGGCTTTCCCACCGAAACGGCCGCGCGCTTCCTCTGGGGGACGGAGGAGGCGCGGGCCGCATTGCCCGCCCCGCCGGCCTTGCGGCGGCCGGCGGCTTCTCCCGAGCTGGAAGACTTTGTCGAGGCGGCGAGCAAAGCGCGGCGCTCCGTCGCCCGGGATGACATGCGTGCCGCGCGCCTCCATGCGCACAACATGGCCATGCTGGCGCCGCGCCTGCTGATTCCCCTCAATGGCGAGCGCCGGGTGGGTGACCGCCGCGATGCGATGGAGGCCGCTCTCTCCCTCCCGGTTACTCCGGCTCATTACCGCGACGATCTGACTGCCTGTCTTGCGCTGCGGGCTGCGTCCGATGCCGAGCTCTCTGACGCCGCCCGCCGGCTGCCGGTGGAGATGCTGGACTTCCTGCGGGCGCGGTGCCCCGATGTCGATCCTCAGCCCTGGCTCAGTGATTACCTGCGTGACGGGACGCTGGAGCGCCATCTGAGCGAATAGGTTTCCGCCGTCAGATGTCAGTCGGTACCAACACGGAGGCTCGTGCCGTCGGGCGGCCGGTGCCGGCAGTGGGCCGCGCCCCTTCGGCTACAGCAGGAGTTCAGAGAGGTCTGGGGTACGAGAGACCAGGGTGGCGGGACACTGCTCCGCGACGCTGCGCGGTCCCGCCCTACATGAAGCCTCTACCGTTTCGGGGGTTATCGTACGGCGCATGCTGGGGTCAGATCCTGGTCCACATCGGGCGGGGTGGGGATCGCCGGCGTTGTGGTGGCGGGAGAACGCAGGGACAGAGGGCGCTGCGCTACACCGGCATCGTGGTGATCCCGGACACGGTTGGTCAGGAACCGGCAACGTCAGGATCTCCCACCACCATGGAGCGGAGGTCCTCAGTCCCTGCGGTGTCTCGGGTCCGAGCCTGTTTGATCGGACGTGGAGGGCAGGCCGAAGACCTCCGCCTCCTCCGGCCCGATGGCATCGCCCCACCGCAGGTCCTTCGCTCGCCGGAACGCTTCCCGGTGGGTTCTCGTCACGACGATCTCCCGCACTCCCTCCGGCGTGCAGACGGTCAGGCGTATGTGCCCGCTGCGGATCTGCGGGCGGCGAATGACGCGGGCGGCGATCTGCTGGGCAGGCAGCCGGGAGCCTGCCACGTACGAAAACTTCTCGTCCTCGTAGGAGAGATCGGCTCCTTTGACGCTGCGGTGCAAGCGCGTACGGGCGACGCGCGCCGCAAAGTGCAGCCAGTCGTCTCTCCCGGCGAGACAGTCCCAGGCGATGGGAGCCGGCGCCACGATGTGCGCTCCCAAAGTCGCCAGTGCCCGGCTCGCCTCCTCCACAACTCGCCACCCCTGCGGGGTGCCCGGCTCGATGATGACGCCGGTCTGGAGCGCATGGCGCCAGAGTTTTTCCGGGAATCCCGGCTGCTGCTCGGGGGGAAGCTCGCCAAGCGTGTAGGCGGCGATGACCAGATCGGCCGGTTCCACCTGCCAGTCTCCCGTGATGTCGGTCGGCCGCCACGTGGCGTCCCGTAAGGCGAACGATGGAGCGGCCGCCGCCAACTCCTTCCCGAGAGCGAGCATGTGGGGGTCACGCTCGATGAACGTGATGTGCTGGATCTCCGGCCAGACGGCACATGCCGCCCAGGCGCCCGTGCCGGGCCCGGCGCCGAGATCGAGGAGAGAGGTGGGGCGCAGATCGGGCTCGGCGGCCCGCACCTGGGAGAGAGCGGCCATCGTCGCGGCATAGGTGGCGGGAAGCCGGAAAGCGGCATACGCGGTGACGTCGGCGGCGCCGCGCAGGAAGCTGCCCCGCTGCTCCCGGTACCGCGCCGAGAGCCCCTTGGCCGCGGCGGTGAGATCGCGCGCCGGTAGGCCAGAGATGGCCGTGGTCAGCGCGGCGGCCAGTGCCGGCGGAAGGGCCACGGCTTACCGGCTCTGGCGCACGGCATCGATCGCCGCCGGGTTCTCCAGTGACGAGATATCGCCGGGATCGTGGCCCAGATAGGCCGCGCGAATGACGCGTCGCATGATCTTGGCATTGCGCGTGCGCGGTAGATCGTCCACGAAGCGTATCTCACGCGGCAGGAGCGACTTGCCGAGCTGCGACCCGACCTCCTGCCGGATCTCGCCACGCAGTTCCTCCGACGGCTCGTGCCCCGGACGCAGTAGGGCGAAGACGGTAATGGTCTCGCCCTTCACCTCGTCCGGCACGCCAATGGCCGCCGCCTCACGCACCGCCGGATGGCTGACCGCCGCCGATTCCACCTCGGCCGGTCCCACACGCTTGCCGGCGACCTTGAGGGTGTCGTCGGAGCGGCCCAGGATGTACCAGTCGCCGTCGTCGGCGTGGAGTGCCCAGTCGCCGTGCGTCCAGACACCAGGGAAGCGCGACCAGTACGTGTCCAGATAGCGCTCGTTGTCGCGCCAGAAGCCGTGCGTCATCCCGACCCAGGGTCTCTTGACGACCAGCTCCCCCACCTGTCCCCGAACCGGCTGCCCGTGCTGGTCGAAGACATCCGCTGCCATACCCGGCACGGCGGTGGAGAAAGCGGTTGGCCGGAGAGGAAGGATCGTCGTGCAGCCCAGGATGCCACCGGAGGTCTCCGTTCCGCCCGAGTAGTTGATGATCGGGCAGCGGCCACCGCCCACCACCTGGAAATACCAGGTCCAGGGATCGGGGTTCCAGGGCTCGCCGGTGCTCCCGAGCACCCGCAAGGCGGAGAGATCGTGGCGCCGCACGAGATCGTCGCCGAACGGCATGAGGGCGCGCACCACCGTCGGTGAGATCCCGAGGATGGTCACACCGTGCCGCTCGCAGAGCGCCCAGAGGCGGTCCGGCTCGGGATAGTCGGGTGAGCCGTCGTAGAGGACGAGGGTGCCGCCCAGAATGAGCGTGCCCATGACTGCCCAGGGACCCATCATCCAGCCGATATCCGTCAGCCAGAAGAGAGAATCGCTGGGGTGCACGTCGAAGCAGTGGGCCATATCCTGCGCCGCCTTGAGCGGAAACCCCGCCTGAACATGCAGCGCGCCTTTGGGACGCCCCGTCGTGCCGGAGGTGTAGATGATCATGAAGGGATCGTCAGCCGAGGTTTCGGCGGCCGGAAGAGCGGCCGGCTGCCCGGCCACCACGTCCTCCCACCACTCGTCACGCCCTCGGGTCCATGGCACCTTGGTGCCGACTCGCCGGGCCACGATGACGTGCTCGACCGACGGCGACACGGCGGCAGCCGCGTCCGCCGTCTCTTTCATCGGGATGACTTTGCCGCGGCGGTAGTAGGCGTCGGCGGTGATCAGCACCCTGGCCTCCGCATCCCGCAACCGGGCCGCGACGGCTTCCGGGCCGTATCCTGAGAAGCAGGGTACGTAGATCGCGCCGAGTCGCGAGCAGGCGAGGGTTGCGATCGCCGTCTCAGGTGTCATCGGCATGAAGATACCGATGCGGTCGCCGGCCTTGATGCCGCGGGCTCGCAGACCGGAGGCCAGCTGATTGACCTCGGCCAGCGTCTCGGCATAGGTGAGGACCCGGGTTGTTCCCTCTTCTCCTTCCCATCGAATCGCCGGGCGATCGGGTGCTGCCGCGGCGTGCCGATCGAGCGCGTTGACCGTGTAGTTGAAGAGGCCGCCGACGAACCAGTGCGGCCAGGCCGGTCCGTCCGACAGGTCCAGCACGCGATCGTAGGGGCGGAACCACTCCAGACCCAATTCCTCACGCACCACGGCATCCCAGAACCAGGCAATGTCCGCGATGGAACGGCGGTAGAACTCCTCATAGGTGGCAATGCCATGCCGGCGCATGAAGGCCAGGACGCGGCTCTCGGCCACATAGTCCTCGGTCGGCTCCCAGATCACCTCGGCCGACTGTATCGTCATCTGCTCTCGCCTCCACGCGCGGCCTCATCGACCATGTGCCGGATCGCGCGGCGAATCACGTCCTCGAGTCCTTCGCCGCGGTCGTGCATGCGGTATCCGTCGAGAATGAGCCGGATGTCCTGGTCCTGAAGGACCTGGTGGTAGAGCGCCTCCTCGTCCGTGCTTCCCGCTGAGCCGGCGCGTTGCACGGCGTCGTCGACGATTTCCTGCAGCGATCGGCCTTCCATCAGCCTCATGCTACTAAGAGACACTCGCTATGCCAGGTGTGCCTTGGCCGTCCGTGTTGCACCAATGGCCGCGACGGTCACCAGCACCACGGCAAGTATGGCGCGGAGGTGGAGCAGCTGGTGGAGGAAGATCAGTCCGACGATGGCCGCCACCGCCGGCTCGGTGCTCATCAGGACACCAAACACGCGGGTGGGGAGCCGCCGGAGCGCCTCCAATTCGAACGAGTACGGGATCACGGAAGAGAGCAGCCCGACGCCGGCGCCGAGGAGAAGCACACGGCCCTGGAGGAGGGAGGTGCCGGCCCCCAGCACGGCGATCGGAAGCAGAGCCACCGTACCGACGCCGAGGGCGATGGCCAGCCCCTGGCCGCCGGCGAAGAGTCGGCCGACGCGAGCGCTTAGCAGGATGTACGACGCCCAGAAGCCGCCGGCGAGGAGCGCCAGACCGATGCCGAGCGGATCGAGGCGCAGCCCACCCCACGGCGTCAAGAGAATGATGCCGCCGGCGGCGAGGGCAGCCCAGAGCCCATCGAGCAGACGCCGCGACCCCGCGACGGCCACGCCGAGCGGCCCGACAAACTCCAGCGTCACGGCGATGCCCAGTGGGATACGGTCGAGCGCCGAATAGAAGACGGCATTCATGGCAGCGGTGGCGAGGCCGAAGGCGACGGCGGCTGCCCACTCGTGGCGGCTCAATCCGTGCAGCCGGGGCCGCCAGAGAGGAAGCAGGACGAGTGCTCCCACCAGCACGCGGAGAAAGGCCGCAGCGGCCGGCCCGACCGAGGCAAAGAGATGCGTCGCCACGGCCGAGCCAAACTGCACGGAGAGCACGGCGCCCAGCACGAAGACGATGGGGTGGACGCCGGGTAGCGAGGATGTGGGCGTGGCGGTCTGCTCTCGCTCGGTCACTGGCTATGCTACCGCGCACCAGATCGACATAAGTGGGGCGTGGCCGCCAAAATATGTGGATGATCGTGGATAGCGGCCAGATGCGGCGGCATGCTAAGCACGAGTCCGAACCGACGGTGGACAAAGCGGCGGCGCTCGCCGGGAGCAGTGGATAAGTCGAAAATTGGGGCTTGTCAACCGTGGCTCTCCGTATTACGATGACTTTGCCGTTCGGTAACGGGCGGCTGTGGGGATAGCCGAGAGGTGAACCCCCGAGAGACTCCAGCGCACGCGACGTCGTCGGGTGACTGACGCGACGCTCCTCCAGGCGGGCAACCGAACGAGAGGCAGTTGGAGCAGGTGCAGAGGGACGTGCAAGCGCCTCTCTGCACTTTTTTCTCTCGCGAGACAGTGAGAGCGGGCCTGGCCGCCCGCTCCCACCGGCCGCTCTCCCGTGCAAGCGAGGCGTGGCGGCATAGAGGCCGGCCGGACCCCCGATGACTGGGATCCGGCCACACCTGCCTTATGGTATCGGCTGGACGGGCCGGTGTATAGGGGGCACTTGTCATAACCCTCGATTTCATCCGGTATCCTGGGACGGATATCGCGCGGGGGAGACTGGGATGAATCTGAGTGTCGGCATTATCGGGCTGCCGGGAGTCGGGAAGACGGCCCTCTTCAATGCCTTGACGCACCGTGCCTCGTCGGGCGGGGGACGATCCACGTCGGCGACGGTGCCCGTGCCGGATGAGCGTCTACAGGTGCTGGCCGATATGGTCCACCCCAAGCGCATCGTGCCGACCGGCGTGCAATTTGTCGATGTGGCCGGTCTGGTGAAGGGTGCGTCACAGGAGGGTGGCCTGGGCGGACAGTTTCTCTCTCAGCTGCAGTCGGTGACGGCCCTGGCGATTGTCCTGCGTTGTTTCCCGCTGCCCGATATCGGCTTTGGCCCGGAGCCGGCTCATCCGCTCGCCGACCTGGAGAGCATTCTCCTCGAGCTCCAGCTCTCCGACCTGGCACGGGTGGAGAAACGGTCGGAGCGAACCGCCAAAGCGGCGCGCTCACGCGATGCTCAGGCGCAGCGGGAGGAGCAGATTCTGAACCGTCTGCGCGCGGTGCTGGACGCGGGACACAACGCGCGGACAGCCGAACTCTCGGAGGCCGATGCTCTGGCCGTCAAGGATCTGGGACTGCTCACCCTCAAGCCCATGATCTTCGTCGCCAATGTCGCCGAGTCCGATCTCCCCGCCGCCACCAATCCGGATCTACCGGATGAGGGAGGCGTCCGTCCCCTGCTGGCGGAGATCGAGGAGGCGGCCCGTGCCAACGACGCCGAGGTTGCGGTGGTCTCGGCGCAACTGGAGGCGGAGCTGGCCGAATTGGACGAAGCCGAGGCGGCCGAGTACCTCTCCAGCCTCGGCCTGTCGGCCACCGGACTCTCCCGCTTCATTGCTGCCGCCTACCGCGAGCTGGGGCTCCTCACCTTTCTCACTGCCGGGGAACCGGAAGTTCGGGCCTGGACGGTGCGCCGGGGAGCGCGTGCCCCGGAAGCCGCCGGCGCCATTCACTCCGACATCGAACGCGGATTTATCCGCGCCGAGGTGACGCCGTACGACAAGCTGGTCGAGGCGGGCAGTCCGCAGAAGGCCAAGGAACGCGGCTACACGCGGCTGGAAGGGAAGGACTACGTCATGCACGAGGGCGACGTGGTCTACTTCCGCTTCAACGTGTAGGGGCTAGACTCCTTCCGGGCTGCGCCCGTAGCGGTCATCCTGCCGTTCGATATCGGCTCCCGTTTCGGTGAATCCCGGGACCACGAGCCCTTCCGAGAAATGGTGCGGCACCTCCGCCGCCATCACGGCATCGCCCATCGGTTCCACAGGACTGGGCGTACCTGCTCCCGGCAATGGGGACGGCGCCGCAGTCCTGGCCCTGCCGAGTCGCTGCCGGAGGTGCAGCACGCCCATGGTGCTGAGAGCGGCCAGCAGGCTGAAGCCGATAGCCCCACCCGCGATCTCGGTCGCGCTCATTTTGGAGAGGGAATCGGTGACGTCTTTGGTATCCATGGCGTTCTCCCTGCCCGCGCCACTGCAAGCAGCGTGCCCTACGGTTGGAAGACGAAGGGGAGCGGGGACGCCTCCGCCGCTCGTACCTGCGCCCACGTCGCGTAGCCGTTGGTGGCCATGTCGCGCAGCACGGTGTGCCAGCGGTAGATGACGGCGCTCGACGTGGGATGGGAGCCGTAGATCGACGGCGCCTGCGGCATGGCGGCGAGGAACGCCGCCTCTCCCAGGGTGAGGTGGCCGGCATCGGTTCCGAAATACACCTGAGCTGCTGCCTCTGCGCCGTACGCTCCACGTCCGTAATACGCGTCGTTGAGATACAGTTCGAGGGCGTAGCGCTTGGAAAAATCCTGATCGATGGCCCAGGCCAGAGCGAGCGTGCGGAGCTTGGCGTGCCACGAGCGGTCGTCGTGCACGAGGGCGCGCTTGGCGAGCTGCTCCTCGAGGGTGCTTCCGCCCTGATCAACCCGCTTGGCTTCGGTATTCACCAGAGCGGCGCGAATCAGCCCGATGGGGTCCACCCCCGGATGCACGTAGAACCGCCGATCCTCGATCGACACAATGGCATTGGGGAGATCGGGCGAGATCGCCGCGAGCGGCGTGTACGGAGCGTTGTGGGCCGCCAGTTGATTCCGGACGATGGCGGGGATCATTGCCGCCTCCGCCTTGAGGCCCGGGGCATAGACGCGTAGCGCATACAGATAGGCCCCGATGGCCGCGAGCGCGACGAGGATCAAGGTGATCGCCAACCGCCGGAGAGGGTGGGAACGCCGGCGCGGCACAGAGCGGACCGACCGGGACGGGACGCTGCGGACCGGACGCGCCGGCATGCGAGTAGCCATGCGAAGGCAGCATAGCAGACCCACAACGGGTGCCGGATAGGATACACTTCGACACCAGGAGCAAAAGATGCCAAAGATTGTTCGTGTCATCGCTGTGACCTTTGTCTTGCTGGCCGTGCCACGTGCCGTGTCGGCGAGCCACGCCCCGTCCGACCTCTTTTTGCTCCACCGCGCCGCCGGCCTCGCCGCCCACGAGTCGGTGCACCGGGTGGCCGCCTGGCTGCGGCACCAACCCGGTGTGGCGCGTGCCGGCATTGGGCGCGACCACAGGACGATCGACATTCACTTCACAGACGGCCGGGAGATGCTGGTCCTGCCCGCCGCGCTGCATGCAACTCGGCTGGCTCCGGTTGCGCGCCGTCTCCACGCGGCCCTTCGGCCGCTGGCTCGCCTCGCCGATCCCACCCCGCAGGCAGCGGTGCTGGAGCCGTTCGCGGCGGAGCTGGGAGCCGGCAACCACGTCGGCGATGTCGAAGTGCAGGATCTGCAGTCCGCCGGCTTTCAGGTCACGCAGGCCTATAACTCGGCAGTCACCGTGGAGTTGATGACGACGCTGCCCCGCTACCAGGTCGTCTATATGAACACGCACACCGGGACAAGCGCCAACGGCGACGGAGTCGTGGCGACCGACGAACTCGTGTACGGAAACAACGATCCATCCTTGCTGCCCTACCTCAACGACGGGTCAATCGTTCCGGTGGGTGTGGCGGGGGACGTGACTGACGCTTTCTATGCCATCACCGCACGGTTCGTTAGCCTGCATATGGGCCAGTTCAGCCACGACTCGCTCATCTTCGTCAACGGCTGTGCCCTCCTGCCCGCAACGGCCTTCTGGGGAGCGCTGGCCTCGAAGGGTGCCGGAGTCCTTATCAGCTGGAGCGGCGACGTGGCGGAGTACGATGACTATCTCTCGGCCGCGGCCCTCTTCAACCAGATGGATAGCGGCGCCTCCGTGCAGGGAGCAATCAATACGCTGCTTGCCAATGGGTACGGGCGAAGCTCTTCGGGCGGGACGACATCGACGATCGGCTTCGAGGGCGACGGGACGATCACCCTGGCACGCGCCGCGGCGGGGACACCGGTCACGACGCCGTCACCCACGGCCACGCCGCTCCCGACCGCGACACCGTCACCCACCGGCACGACCGTTCCCACGCCAACACCACGGCCGACGGCCACCGCCTCGCCGACGGTATCTCCCCCTCCGGTGTCACTGCATGTGACTGCCGCGCATGCGCAGGTGAAACCGGGACAGACGCAATCCATCACCGTGCAAGGGCCCGCCGGGGTGACCGTCCCCGTCCAGATCCACTACCCGAACGGCGTCGTCCAATCGCTGAGCAGCGCGCTATCCTCGTCCGGCTCGGGCACGATTGCGTACCGCCAGCCGGGAAGTGAGATCTCGCGCCGGGGTCGCCGAGTAACGGTGACGGCGTCGCTGGGGGGAGTCAGTGCCCGGACGACATATGCGCTCCGGTACGGTCACGTCGATCTGGCCGTGCCGCCCCTCCACGCCGGCAAGTCGCTGTCGCTTGCCGTCCACAGCGCAGCTCGTTCACAGGTCACCGTGACCATCATGCAGGGGGGGCACATTCGGACCATGCATGTGACGACCGCCGCCAACGGATGGGGGACTCTTCATGTCCGCCTGCGCTCGGCCGGCACTGCCGTCTTCCGGGCGACGGTGCGCCTGCACGGGCGGCTGTACCGGACCTCCCTGAGCCTGCCGGTCGCCTAGCCTCGCGTCCCCCCTCATAACGAACTTTATGTAGCATCACAACTGACTCCCTTCCATTGTCGCGTGCGGAGCAGTAGTATGGGGGCATGGAGGGTGGGAGCATGCCCATCCGAGATGGAAGGAGTGCCGGCAACACAGAGATCGACCGCATGCCCTGTGTCTTACGCATTCTCAGGAGGCAACCTCTCATGCGCGTGATATCACGCTTTTCCGCAGTATTCGCCGCGGCGGCTCTGCTCTTGCTCTTCGTGCAGCCCGCCGGCACATTCGCTCAGGGCACATACAGTGCCTACAAGGACATCAGCGGTGGGTTCTCCTGCGCAGCCCCGCCGGCTGATCTCACCGCCGTAGCGTATTCCACGACGACGTCGACCGCGACGCCCGGGCAGTGCGTGGCGATCAGGGTTGGCCTGGTCAACACGACCGGACAGGACATCACCGGCTTGACGCTGTCCGATACCCTACCAACCGGCCTGACGGGATGCGCCTTCGTAAAGGGCGCGGCATCCGCAACCTGTCCGGCTCCCACGAACCCGACGTCGAATACCGGGTGCTACTTTGCGGGCCTCAATCCGAACGTCGTGTGCACAGTGTCCTCCTCTGGTCTGGCGGTGTCCACCACCAGCGGTTACACCTGCCCCGCCACGGGTTACACCACGGCTCCTGGCTGCTATGAGATCTTCGTCGCCCAGGTCGCGGCGAATGCCTGCGGGTCCATCGGCAATACCGGGAACGCCACCGCGACTTCGCCGACCGGACTGACGTCGACGACACCGAACGGCGCCGGCGCGACGCTTATCGTCACGTCCTGCACGGCGGCCACGCCCTCGGTGACGAAGTCGGTCGAGGTCAATGGGGTCCCGTACGCAGGGACCGCGGCCAGCCCGGCTCCGGCGGCTCCGGGGAACACCCTCACGTACGTGGTGAAGGTGACGAACGGCACGGGCGCGCCGCTGAGCGGCGTCACGGTGACCGATTCGCTGCAAACCACCGGTGAGGCAGCACTGATTCCGGCCGGGTACACGCAGTGCTCGTTCACGTCGCCCACCTTCACCTGTCCCGTCGGCACGCTCGCCGCCGGCGCCTCGGCGACTGTCGTGATGTACGCCGTCGTCCTGTCGGGCTTCTCCGGCACCATTACCAACACGGCAAAGGCGAGCTACACGAGCGGCCCCGCCGGCGGCGTGAGTTCCAACACGACGTACGTCGTTGTCGGCCCCACAACTCCCACGAGCGGGACATTGACGGTGTGCGGGCCCGTGACCGCGTATTTGCCGCCGACCACCGGCGCCAACGGCTCGGTCACCATCAGCGGCTTGACCATCCCGCTGGCCATGAGTGCCGCTTCGGCGTCCTTTGCCGTCACCTCGCCGACCACGAGCCTCTGCGCTCAGTTCGCGATCACCAACGGCGTGGCGACGGCCGTGGCGATCGGCCAGAATCTGTCGGCGCAGCTGGTCGCGTGTGGTGTCTACGCACCCAGCAGCACTGCCGGGCAGGTCATACTGGGCGGCGTCCCGGTGACGTTTGTGGCCGGCACGGTGACGACGGGTCTGGTCGCCGGCGGCTACTACTGCGCCCTGCTCACCACGAGTGGTCAGGCGTACGCTTTCCTCACCGCCGTTCCCACCGCGGTCACCGCGGCGCCCACCGGACCGCATGGGGCACACGCGTATCACATGCCGTTCGAGAGTTAGAGATACCTCGAATTGAGGGGGCGCGGCCGCCGGCCGCGCCCCTTTTTTCTGCGTCAGGATCCGCCGGCCAATCACATTCCCGTCCGGCCGTCACTGATGCGTTTGCCTCATTGCAAACGTCAAGAGGGCGTGCTACTCTGACCCCACTCGTTGACGGAGGAAGCGGGCAGCAGGGCGTCTTTTTGGAGGGGGAGCCGGGAAACCGGCGTTCGGACGGGAAGGAAACGTCGTGGCTCGATACGCACCGGGGTCACAGTCACGTTCAGTTATGGAGCAGAAGGAGGACCTGGCCCGCCGCTTACTGGCATCGGGTCTCTCCGTCAGTCAGGTCAGCGCGCAACTGCGCTGCAGCAAGCCGTTCGTCCGGCGCGTGCGCAACGAAGAGGGCAGGCGCATCGCGTAGGGGGAATCAGCGCACCACGAGCCGGAGCAGGTGGGGAGTGAAGACGTAGATCCCCACGATCACGGCGGCCACCGCCGCGATCAAGACGGCTCCCGCTGCCACATCCTTGGCGACCTTGGCGAGAGGATGGTACTCGGGCGCAGCGATGTCGACGAGCGCCTCGATGGTCGTGTTCAGCATCTCCATCAACAAGACGGCCAGGGACACCAGGATCAGAGCCAGCCACTCGCCGGCCGAAACACGCAGGAGAGCGGCCGCGATCAGCACGACCGCCGTTGCCATGAGGTGGATGCGGAAGTTCGGTTCGCCCAGGGCGTACCGCACGCCCTCGATGGCGTACCGGAAACTGGCGGCGCGGGCGCGGGCGGCCGCGCCGTATGTCGGCTTCTCACGGCGTCGTGTCTTGGACATGGGACCACTCCCCAGAGATTGTCCCAAGTCCGGTGAGTGAGAGACCTGACCAGCCGGGCCGAATGGCCGCCGTCACAGCCGGCTCGTCGAGCGGATAGATCGGTAAGTGGGTCTCGGCCAGTGAGGCGGCGGTGCGGAAGAGCGCCGCGCGCGACGCGCCGGCCGGGGGCAATCGCGACGCCTCGGCGAGTAGGCGCGCGTAGATAGGGCCGGTCCAGCCGGTCACGTTGTCGCTCGACGGCCCGATCTGGGTGCCAAGAAAGTCTTGCGGGTCCGGATAGTCGCCGCCCCAGCGCACCAGCGCCACGTCAAACTGCCGGGAATCGAGCACCGTCGTGTAGTTCGTCGGATTGAGCGGGCGAATGGCCACCACAACGCCCAATTCCTGGCGCCACCGTGCCGTCAGCCGGTGCGCGAGAGCAATCAGGTGAGGATCGCGTGGCAGAACGAGCGCGACCTCCGGAAAGCCGCGCCCCCGTGGATAGTGGGCCCGCGCCAGATAGTCGGCCGCGCTGCGGTGCGGCGTCCAGAGCGGCACATTGATGCCGAAAGCCGACGGCAGGAACCCGGCTGCTGGGAACGCGGTCCCCTGCATGACGGCAAGGGGGTCACCTGCCGCGGCAGCGAAGGCATGGCGGACATCGAGCCGGCGAAAAGGGAGGCGTGTGGTGTTGAACGCCAGGTAATCCATAGCCAGGGCCGGCATGGCCCTCGCCCCGCTCACGTGCGGCAGAGCCTGAGCGGGAGGCAGGCCGGAGAGGACGTCGACCGCACCGGAGCGGTACGCGCGGACGCCGGCCGCATCACTGCCGTACATCTGGAGCACGATGCGCCGCACCTTCGGCAATCCGCCGTAGTAGTACCGGTTGCGCACCAGGCGCAGCGACCGGCCGTGCTGCCAGCTCTGCACGGCGAAGGGGCCGAAGCCGGCGGCGTGAGAAGTCCAGGCCGATCCGTAGCGCGCCGGCAAGTCCGGCTCCGGGACGAATGCGGTGGGAAAGGCGAGCTCCGTCAGGAATTGTGCGGCGGGATGGGTAAGGACGATGCGCACGGTCGCATCATTCGGGGCCGTCACGCCATGGGCCGCGATGTCGGCGAGATAGACGGCAGCGGGCCCGGCGGCCCCGTCCGGCCCCAGCGCCCGCTGCAGCGATGCGGCGATATCGGCGGCGTGGACCCGCCGGCCGTTCGCGTAGCGCAGGTCATGGCGGAGGTGGAAGGTGTAGATCGTTCCGCGATGGGAGATGGTCCAGCGCGTCGCGCCGTCCGGGACGGCGTGCAGATGCTGATCGAGCCGGACGAGCCCGCCATAAATCAGTGAGCAGACGTTGATCGAGACCGGGTCGGAGGCCAGGGCCGGGTCGAGCGTGGGAATATCCACCACTCCGGCCAGACCCCAATGCAACGTGCCGGGATCGCGGGGCCGGGACGTGGCCGGCGAGCAGCCGGAGATCAGGATGAGGCAGACGGTGAACAGGACGAGGGAACGGACCAATGCGGTGGCATTGTACCGGAGGCGGGTGTGCTTCTTGCTAGGTTAATCGCCGAGCGGCGAACCTTAACAACACTGTTTCTCTTCGTCGGTGAGCCACGACTCACCGAACGAGCGAAGGGCCTCGATCACCGGGAGCGTTGCCTCACCCTTGGGCGTGAGCGCGTACTGGACACGCGGCGGAATCTCACGGAACGATTCCCGGGTAATCAGACCGGATGCCTCCATCTGACGTAGGCGATCGGCCAGCGTGCGAGGACTGATCCCGCCCGACCCGGCTTCCAGTTCCGAGAAGCGCCGGGGACGCGCCGCCAGATCGCGCAGGATCACGAGTGTCCAGCGATCGCCCAGCATCCGCGCCGCGTTGGCGATCGGGCAGACTTCGGTGGCCGTCGGCCGTTCTTGGAGACGTGGCATAGCTCTCTTGTCCTTTATAGTAGCACCATTGCTATCTAGATGATAGCTACTATATACTTGGAAGTGAAATCCCGAAAGGAGTGCCTCGATGGCCCATCCCGTTGCTATTTCCGATTCCTCATTTGAGCAAGAGGTCGCCAATGCCGACAAGCCGGTGCTGGTTGACTTCTGGGCGGAGTGGTGCGGTCCCTGCCGCATGATCGCCCCGATCCTCGAGAATCTCGCCGATGAGTATTCGGACAGCCTCAAGATCGTCAAGCTGGATGTCGACAACAATCCGAACACATCCATGAAGTTCGGCGTGCAGAGCATCCCGACCCTGATTCTCTTCAAGGGCGGAGAGCCGGTGGAGCGCCTGATCGGCTACATGCCGAAGGATCGCTTGCTGGCCAAGATCAAGCCGTACATCGGCTCGGCTGCCGCCGCTTCGTAGTCTCGAATCTGTCGGGGGCCGGGCAACCGGCCCCCTTTGTCGTGGTATGGTCTAACGCTATGGATAACCGCCGTTCCCTCATGGTCGTGCACGCCCACCCGGACGATGAGGTTTTCAGCACGGGTGGGATTCTCGCCAAGTATGCTGCCGCCGGTGACCGTGTGGTCGTGGTCTACGCCACGCGGGGCGAGGAGGGCGAGCTGTACGACGAATCTCTGAGCCCGGACGAGGCAATGCCGCGCCTCGGCGAGATTCGCGAGCGGGAAGCGCGTGAGGCATGCCGGCGCCTGGGCGTGGAGGAAGTCCATTTCCTGGGTTACCGCGACTCCGGCATGGCCGGTTGGGACCAGAACCAGCGTCCTGACGTCTTTGCCAACGCGTCGCTCGACGAAGCGTCCGAGCGGTTGCTGGCGATCATGCGAGAGACCAGGCCGCAGGTGGTCATCACCTACGACGAGGAAGGCGGCTACGGTCACCCGGATCACATCATGACGCATCGGGTCACGGCGGAAGCGTTCCAGCGGGCGCAGGGTGAGCCGGACGGTCCGCAGAAGCTCTACTACGGGGCGCGCTCACGTGAGCAGTTCCGCCGCCAACTGGAGACGGGCCACCGCCCGGCGTGGCTCCGTGACGACTTCGACATCGAGCAGTACGGCCTACCGGATGACGAGATCACGGCCTTCATCGACATATCCCGGCAGGCGCCTCTGAAGAAAGCGGCGCTGGCCGTTCACCGCACCCAGATCAAGCCGGACTTCTACTACCTGTCCATTCCGGACGAAGAGATGCGCCGCAATCTCGGCGTCGAGTTCTTCCGGCGCGTGGTTCCGCCGCACCAACCGGGCGAGCGAGAGACCGATCTCTTCGCGGGCACCGACGGCGCGGCGGAAGCCGCTTAGGCACGGCCGACAAGCCAGCCGATAATGACGCCCGGGATAAACCCGATGGCGATAAAGAAGATGACGACTCCGGCGACGATCTTGCCGAACAGGCCGATCATTAGCGGGTCGATGATGCTGAGATCCATCTCGCACCTCCTGGGCGTCGGGTAGGCAAGAGACATGCCAGGGACTACGCCTGGTGGGTCGGGTAGAGCAAGACCTTCACGCAGTCGTCCAGTTTGTGCTTGAAGATCTCGTAGCCGTGGGGCGCCTCGTCCAGGCTGAGGCGGTGCGTGATGATGTAGGTGGGGTCGATCTTGCCCTTCTCGATCAGTTCGAGCAGCGGCCGCAGGTAACGCTGCACATGGGTCTGCCCGGAACGAACGGTCAACGACCGGTTCATGATCGAGCCGAAGGGAATCTCATTGAGAAACCCGCCGTAGACCCCCGCGACCGAGACGGTGCCTCCGTTGCGGCAGGCCATGATGACCTGGCGCAACGCGGTGGGGCGGCCCGTCTCTAGCCGCACTGCCTGCTGGACGCGGTCCATCACAGCCGCCGGCCCTGTCCCGTGCGCCTCCATGCCGACGGCATCGATACAGGCATCGGGCCCTCGTCCCCCTGTCATCTCTTTGAGCGCGTCGAGGACGTCGCATTCCTCGTAATTGATCGTCTCCGCCCTGCCCTTCTCACGGGCCATCTTTAGACGGTAAGGTAAGCGGTCGATGGCGATGACCCGGTCGGCGCCGAGGAGATAGGCGCCTGCGATGGCGAACTGGCCGACCGGCCCGCAGCCCCAGACGGCGACCACGTCGCCGGCATGGATGTCGCAGTGCTCGGCCGCCATGTACCCGGTGGGCAGGATGTCGGAGAGGAAGACTACCTGCTCGTCGGTGAGTCCTGCGGGAATCGTGATGGGCCCGACATCCGCGTATGGGACCCGCGCGTATTCGGCCTGGCCGCCGGCATAGCCGCCGAGGAGATGGGAGTAGCCGTAGATGCCGGCCGGTGAATGCCCCCAGAGTTCCTCCGCCATCCAGGCATTGGGATTGGAGTTCTCGCACAGGGAGAAGAGCCCTCGGCGGCAGGACCAGCAGTCTCCGCAGGAGATGGGAAACGGGACGACCACGCGGTCACCAGGGACCAGGGTCTTAATCGCCGCGCCCACCTCGACGACCTCACCCATGAATTCGTGCCCCAGGATGTCTCCTCCCTTCATCGAAGGGATATAGCCGTCGTATATGTGGAGATCGGAACCGCAGATGGCGGTCGCGGTGACGCGCACGATCGCATCCCGCGGATTGAGGATTTGCGGATCGGGGACCTCCTCGACGCGCACATCTTCCTTGCCGTACCAGCAGGTCGCTTTCATGGCGTGCCTCCTGGCGGCTGGGCCGGACCCGCTCCCGGCAGCGTGCTGTCCGATTGCGTGACCTCGCCGGTCTCCATCAGCTGTTTGAGGGCGCGCAGGTCGTCGAGCAGCTGCTGCCCCGGCGCCTGGCGAAACACTTTCGCGATCATGGTGCCGACCGAGCCGGCCGGATCCTGGTAGTGCAGATCGACCAGAATCTCGGTCCCGCGATCGCCGGGCGCCGGCGTGAAGCGGACCGAGCCGCTGTTCTCGACCGTGGCGCCCGGCAGGGATCGCCAGGCAATGAGCTCGTTGGGGCGGTCCTCGGTGATCTCGGCATCCCACTCGGCGGTGACACCCATCGGTCCCTTGACGCGCCAGTGCGACCGGCGTTCCCCTGTCGACTCAATGGACTCGACATTGTCAAACACGCGCGCCAGGTTGGCGGGGTCGTGCCAGAAGCGATACAGCTCCTCGGCCGGGCGGAGGATGGTCACCGCTCGCCTGACATCCATCAACTCGTCCTTCCTGTACTCGCGCCCCCTGAAATGGGTGGCCTGGAGGAAGCACGATCTGTACCATCGGCGTTTTGCTCGGGTGCGGGCCGGGATGTAGCCTCGGGCGGTTATGGGACGGATCGTGGATGTCCAGGGCGTCGGCAAGATCTACGGCCGCTCGGCAGCGCTGCGCGGCGTGACCCTGACGGTCGACGAGGGCGAAGTGCTGGCGCTGCTTGGGCCGAATGGATCCGGGAAGACGACGCTTCTCAAGATCCTGGCCGGCGCCATCGGTCCCACCGTGGGACGAGGAACCGTGCTGGGAGGTAGCCTGCGTGACCGGCGCGAGGGTGTGGCATTGCTGGCGGCAGAAAGCTATCTGTACGACGACCTGACGGCGCGCGAAAATCTCTCCTTTGCGGCCACGATGGCGGGCGAGCGGCTCGCCGCACACCAGATCACGGCGGCTCTCGACCGGGTGGGCCTGGCTGGGCAGGCAGGCACGCGCGTGCGCTCCTTCTCCAGTGGCATGCGGCGCCGTCTCTCCCTGGCGCGGGTGGCGCTGCTGCGGCCGCGGCTTCTCCTCCTGGATGAGCCGTACAACAGTCTCGACGAGGAGGCGGTCGCGCTGGTGGACGATCTCATCATCTCGGTGGCCGCCCGGGGAGGGGTGATGCTCGCCACCCACGATGCGGAGCACGCGCGGACGATCGCCGATACCGTCGTGTCGCTGGACCGAGGGGTCGTGGTGCGGCGGGAGGTACTGCGTGCGCAGCACGTGGGCTGAGCAGGCGCTGGCGGTCGCGCGCAAGGATCTGCTGCTCGAAGGACGTAGCCGCGTTAACCTGAACGCCATGCTGTTCTTCGCCGTGATGATCCTGCTGGTCTTCAGCTTCGCGCTCGGGCCGGATCGCACGCACCTGCGTGCCGCCGCCGGGGGGCTGCTCTGGCTGGCGTTTCTCTTCTCCGGGCTGCTCGCCTTCGGCCGCGCCTATCAGCTGGAGACGGAAAACAACGCCTTTGAAGGGCTCCTGCTCATCGCCCGCCATCGCAGCGCCATCTATGCCGGTAAGGTGCTGGCGGTGGTCGCCGTCATGCTCGGCCTCGAGATCATCATCGTGCCGCTCATGGCGGTCCTCTACAATCTGGACATCTGGACCGCCCTGCCCGCCGCCTTCGCCGTGGCCGTACTCGGCACCCTGGGCTTCGCGGCGATCGGTGCCCTCTACGGTGCGCTCACCATGTCGCTGCGTGCCCGTGAGGTCATGCTGCCCATCCTACTCCTGCCGATCACCGTGCCGGTGATCCTGGGCGCCGTCAGGGCCACCACCATCGTTCTCACCGGTGCCACCGGCCGCCTCGATCTCTGGCTCGAACTGCTGGTGGCGTTCGACGTGATCTTTCTGACGGCAGGGGTTCTGACCTTCGAGTATGCCGTGGGGCAGTGATCAGCTGAGAGCAGTCTCGTCTTCCGGATCAGATCGAGCAGCGTGTCGGGCCGCTCCCGCCAGCGCTGCGGCGATGAGACAGAGCACGACGACCAGTGCCAGTCCACCGCGCAACGTGACGGCGTCGGCGGTGAAGCCGATCGAGGGTGGACCGGAGAGCATGCCGAAGTACCCGGCCGTTGCCACGGCGGCGATGCCGGGCCCGGCGGCCACGCCGGGCGTTCGTCCGCCGGCGCTGAAGACGATCGGCACGATATTGGCGAGGCCGATCCCCATGGCGGCGAAACCGACGAGCGCGGTGACTGGAATCGGAACCAGGAGCGCGAGCGACAGTCCGCCGGCCGCCACCAGAGCGCCCGCGCGGACCAGCCGCACCGGTCCGAGAGCCTTGGTGACCCGGTCCCCCAGCAACCGGCCCGAGGTCATCGTGAACTGAAAGGCGGCGAAGCCCCCCGCGCCCAGGACGGCGGTGGCGCCGAGCGTGCGGCGGAGATACACCGCGCTCCAGTCGGCCACCGACCCCTCCGCCAGGAACGAGCAGAAGCAGACGATGGCCAGAGCCAGCAGCGGACGCGTGATGGGCGCGAAAGCCGGAGAGCCGCTGGAGCGCGCCGCGGGCAGGGCGGGACGCGCGACCAGAATGGCTGCCGCCAGGAGCAGAGCACACCCCACCAGAAAGGGCAGGGTGGGAACGGCCAGACCGGCGGCGGCCGTGGCGGCCAGCGCGCCCGCGAGGGATCCAAAACTCCAGAGACCGTGCAGCGAGGACATGATGGGTGAACCCATGGCGTCCTCCACGGCGACACCCGCCGTATTCATGGCGACATCCATCGACGCGGCGGACGCCCCGAAGATGACCAGGGCGCCAAAGAGGACGGGTGCGCTCGGCGCCAGAAAGACCAGGGGAAGGAAGGTACAGAAGAGGAGCGCCGCTGCCGTCACGACCATCCGCGTGCCAAGTCGTGCCGTGACGGCACCCGCCGGCGGCATGACGGCGACAGCGCCGAGCGCCGCGCCGAGTAGCGTCAGTCCGAGTCCGCCGGGGGTGAGATGCAGGCGCGCCTGGACCGACGGGATCTGCGGCGCCCAGACAGCGAAAACAGACCCATTGATGAAGAAGGCGGTGGCGACGGCCATGCGCGAACGGGACGGGGACGGAATCGTGACGGCGTGAGTCGCCGTCACGCCTGCTCAGCCCGCGGCGCAAACTCCCAGTCGATCAGAGTCTGGTCCGTGCGACGTGTACCTCCCACAGAACGGTAGGTTGCCAGCGCTGCGTCGTTGTCGCCGTCCGTCAGCACCCACATGCCGTAACAACTCCGGGCACGGGCAAGATCGGCGAGCGCTGCGACCAGCGCCTTGCCGTGTCCTTTGCCGCGAAAAGACTCATTCACACCCAGCTCGTGGAGGAACATCTCGGTTCCCTTATCAGGATGGGTCATCTCCACCCCGGTGACGAACCCAACCGGTGTCTCGCCCTCGTACGCCATCAGAAGGTGGTGCGTCTCGGAGTCCAGGAAGCGCCGCGCGGCCGCCGGCTGGAGTGGGTGATCGAAGAGGTGCTCGGCCTCCTCCAGTAACCGCTCGTCGCCGGGTTCAAGTCGTCTGATGCGTCGTGGGACAGCCATGACACTTTCGTCCTCTCGCGGTACGAGCATGGGCCGGACGCCCTCACCGGTGGTTGTGCACGTCCGACGGACGCGCGTCATTCGACCTTGGTGAGTCCGGTAGGGACTGCAGCTCTGTCTCTGTCCTCCCGGACGACATCCTGGCATCCTCATACTCGCCGGGCGCCACCATCCTCGGACAAGGACATTTCGGCGATGTCGGGAGGGCTTGGCGCCCAGCGACTGGCCTGTCCCGAGGATTGTGGCGGGGCGGACAGAGACGGAGCTCAGTCGCTACCGGACTTGACATGGACCCTCAGCCCCTGGCTGCAACCGGTCCCTCATCGACCTTCGCTCACAGCATTGGCATCGTGATCCGATGCTCCCGTGCCGTCTCGATGGCCTTTTCGTAGCCGGCATCGGCATGGCGCACCACGCCGAGCCCGGGATCGGTCGTGAGGACGCGCTGGATGCGCTCCTCCATCTCCGATGTACCGTCGGCCACCAGCACCTGACCGGCATGGAGGGAGTAGCCGATGCCGACACCGCCGCCGTGGTGGACGGACACCCAGCTGGCGCCGGAGACGGCGTTGGTGAGCGCGTTCAGCACCGGCCAGTCGGCGATGGCATCGCTCTTGTCGAGCATGCCCTCCGTCTCGCGCCGGGGTGAGGCGACGGAGCCGGTGTCGAGGTGGTCGCGGCCCATGACGATGGGAGCTTTGAGTTCGCCGTCGCGCACCATTTTGTTAATGGCGACGCCGAAGCGGGCGCGCTCGCCCATGCCGAGCCAGAGGATACGCGCCGGCAGGCCCTGGAAGGCGATCTTCTCCTGGGCCAGCTTGATCCAGCGGACCAGCCGCTCGTTGTCCGCGAACATCTGCAGCGCCAGCTCATCGGTCTTGCGAATGTCGTCGGGGTCGCCGGAGAGGGCAACCCAGCGGAAGGGGCCGCGTCCCTCCAGGAAGAGGGGACGCACGAAGGCCGGCACAAAGCCGGGAATGTCGAAGGCCTCGTTGACGCCGGCGTCGTACGCCTGCTGCCGGATGTTATTGCCGTAGTCGAAGGCGACCGCGCCCTTCTTCTGCATCGCCAGCATGGCCCGTACCTGGTGTGCCATGCTCTCCTTTGCCAGCTGCACGTAGCGCTTCGGGTCGCTCTCCCGCAGCGCGGCGGCCGCCTGCAGTGAATAGCCGGCGGGGATGTAACCGCGGAGCGGATCGTGCGCCGACGTCTGGTCCGTGACCAGGTCCGGAATGCGTCCGCGGTCGACCATCGCGGGGAAAATCTCGGCGGCATTCCCGACGAGACCGATGGAGAGCGGTTCCTTCTTCTGGAGAGCCTCATCGGCACGCTGCAGGGCCTCATCCAGCGATCCGGCGATGGTGTCGCAGTAGCGCTGGCGGATGCGGCGCTCGATGCGCGCCCGGTCGACCTCGACGTCGATCACCACGCCACCGTTCATGGTCACCGCCAGTGGCTGGGCGCCGCCCATGCCGCCCATGCCGCCGGTGAGCGTCAGTGTCCCCCGGAGATCGCCGCCGAAGTGCTGAGCGGCCGCCTCGGCGAAGGTTTCGTACGTGCCCTGCAGGATGCCCTGAGAGCCGATGTAGATCCAGGAACCGGCCGTCATCTGGCCGTACATGGTGAGGCCCAGCCGCTCCAGCTCCCAGAAGGTCTCCCAGTTCGCCCAGGCCGGGACCAGGAGGGAGTTCACGATGAGGACGACCGGATTGTTGGGGCCGGTCTTGAAAACGGCCACCGGCTTGCCGGACTGGATGAGGAGCGTTTCCTCGTCCCCCAGTTCTTGCAGGGCCGTGACGATGGCCTCGTACGCCTCCCAGGTGCGGGCGGCCTTGCCGCTCCCACCGTAGACGATCAACTCCTCGGGTTTCTCCGCGACGTCGGGATCGAGATTATTCATCAGCATCCGCAGCGCCGCTTCCTGCTGCCACCCCCTGGTGTGCAGCTGCGTGCCGCGTGGGGCGCGAATCACACGGGCCGGGGTCTCGGTTGTCATTGCTCCATCCTCTCGTTCGGACGCGGCCATCCGCTCACTACATTCTCCACCCGCCGGGCGATCTCCGCCGACGGGATCGCCGTCAGCTCCAGGTCGCGCGCCACCTCCCGGCCGCCGACCACGACGCGCCGGATACCTGGTGGCTGCAGCGCATAGACGATCTGGGCCAGCAGCGCGCTCTCCGGCACGGGCGCCGGCTGCATCGAGAGATCGCCGAGGCTGATGCCGACCAGATCGGCAGCGTAGCCCGGCTCGATACGGCCCACCGGAATGCCCAGCGCCTTGCCGCCGCCGGAGGTCGCCATGGCGAAGACCTGCTCCGCCGTGACGGCAGCCGCATCCAGCGTGTGGACCTTCTGCAGCAGCGACGCCATCCTCATCTCCTCGATGATGCTCGCCCGGTTGTTGCTGCACAACCCGTCGGTGCCCAGGCTTCCGGTGACTCCTGCCGCCAGCAGGCCGGGCAGATCGGTGACACCGTCGGCGAGGAACATGTTGCTGGAGGGGCAGTAGGCGAGGCCGGCGGCGCGCTCGCCCAGTAACCGGATCTCCTCACCGGAGAGCCAGCAGAGGTGGACCGCCAGCAGCGAGTCGTCGACCACACCCAGCTGATTGAGGAACTGAATCTGCCGCGTGCCGTGCTCCTCCAGCGTCTTTTCGACCTGGTAGCGCTCCTCGGCGACGTGAATGTGGAACTTTGTCCCTAACTCGCCGGCCAGTGTGTGACCTGCCTGAATCATCTCCGGCGATGCTCCATGCAGGCTGTGTGGCGCTGGGCAGACGGTGACCAGCGGATCGCCCTGGTACCGGGCGGCGAGCCGGCGCGTGCGCTCGACCGACTCCGGGATCGTCTCCTGGTAGGCAGCGGGCGCGCCGGACCAGTTGTACATGGCACGAGCGAAGACGAGACGGATTCCGACGTCACGGGCCGCGCGGATGACGGCCTCGTCGTTGCCGGTGCCGTGGTCGTGGACGTAGAAGAAGTCGGCGACCGTCGTCACACCGTAGCGCAGCATCTCCCCGAAGGAGAGGAGAGCCCCCGCGTAGATTGCCTCCTCGTCCAGATACGGGGTGTATCTGTAAAGGGAGCGGTCGCGCCAGACGAGAAAGGGCTGGTCTACCACGACGCCACGCAGCAGGCTCTGAAAGGAGTGGTTGTGGCTGTTGACGAGGCCCGGAATCATGACCATGCCGGACCAGTCGATGCGCTCGGCATCAGCATGTCGCTGGGTCAGATCGTCGGCCGGCCCGACCTCCGCGATGCTGCCTCCCTCAACCAGCACGCCTTCCCCGCGCCGAAAGGCGCCGTCTCGATAGACGAGATCGGCGGTGTAGATCTGTGCCATCTCCCCAACATAAAGGACTTTGGCGGCGCGGGAAGCGGTCAGAGAAGAGACGGCGCATCTCCCGGGCACCACCCGGCCGACCCGGAATAAGCTCGACGATCAACCCGGGAAGTTGACGATCTTATCGGGTCAGTGCTATAGGGATGAGGGCACGGCGTACATCTATGATCCTCCGTTTCGGCCTCGCGCTCCTGTTGCTCGGCGCCCTGCTGCCGGGGACGCGGCGTGTGTCGGCCGGCCCTGCGCTCACCACGCCCAATGGCTGTGTCGTGAACCAGGGCTTTACGGTGAGTAGCGATCTGGTGCGTGCCTGCGCCGTCCTACGGACCTATGTGAGTGCATACAACCAGGGAGACCTGCAGACAGCCCTGTCGGTTCTCGATCCCTCGGGATATTCGTTTGACTGCGATTTCGTCTGGAATCAGGTGGACAAGATCTGGAGGGAGAAGAGCGGTGGCCCTGCCAGAATGACCGCGGCGCGGTGGCTGCGGGACCGATTCGCCGAACATGATCGATTCCGGGTGACCATCATGGTCGGTGGAGTGATGGACGATTCCCTGTCTCCACTCGTATTCGGCTTTACCGGCGTTCGCTCGAACGACGTGCTGGCAGCCCGTGGGGAGCCGCCGTATGACTTGATGGGTAGCAAGGGAGTCCTCAACGACCGGGAGACCAGGATCCTGGGAATGACCCTGGGAGACAGCACCAATTGCGCCCGCTATCGGTATCCGGCTGGGGCAAGCGCCGAGCGTACCAGGGCCGTCGTGCAGGCCTTTCTCGACGCCTACAACGCCCACGACTTACCTCGTGTGCTCCAGACCCTGAGCAAGGACGTGTCATATCGGGACGGCGGCTCTGCTCATCGGATGTCGGCGATGCTGGAGGGGAAAGTGGCGATGGAGCACCGGTTACGAGTGCTCTTCAGGGCGGGAGATGTGCTGGGCGATCCTACTCTTACGATCCCCGACGCTGACCGACCAAGCCTTGCCGTGGTTGACGCCGCGCGTCCAACGTCCGCAGGCAGCCGGGCGCAGACAATTCACGTGCGGGTGGTGTTTGTCCTTGGCGGCCCGCACGACGATCACATCCGCTCGGTCAGTCTGAGCGCGCGGTGACGAGGGCGGGCCCTTGCCCCCACCGGCCATCTCGGCTCCCGGACGATTCCTACTTGCGGGACGCGGTCAGCACCGACTCCGGCCGAGCGATCGTGACGCCCTGTTCGTCGAACTCGATGGTCAGGCTCGACGGCCCCTCGACGGCGAACGATCCCTCCGACAGCGGCCGCAGGCGGTACTCCGGTTCGCCGGGCAGTTTGACCTGGAGTGTCCCATCGAACGCGGTCACCGTCACCGGATAGCCCATCAAGTCGTAACTGCCGGTGAACCGGCTGAGGTAGTCCGCGGACTGCAATGACTCATCAGGAGCATGCGAGAAGACGATATCGTCGCCGGTCGGCTCGAGCGGTGCGGAGAGTCCGCTGATCGTGCCGCGCACGTCGCTCAGGAACTGGGCGGGAGCGACGATGCCGAGATTCTGATTCTCGGCCAGGAAGGTGTCGTAGTGGTAGTGCTTGAGATCGGCCTCGAGATGGTGGTAGCGCAGTTTGAGCGCCGTGCCGTCGAGGCTGATCGTGATGGGCCCATACGCGGGGTGCGTGTAGGTGCCGGCATACGCCTCGAGAGGATGGGAGGGGCGTGTGCTCCGCACCCGCTTCGCCGCCACGCGCTTCTTCGCGCGCTTCGCCGCTTCCTCGAATTGCTGGTTGTCCTCGAGGAAGCGCTGATTCCAGGGCACCTGATCCAGCCCGAGGAGGCGGTCGAGGAGATTGAAGGCGATGACGTAATTGGCGGATGAGCCGCCCATGTTCGTCAGGACGACCACGCCCGAGCGCTCGTCCGGCAGAAGGGCGGCGATGGTGCTGAACCCGTCGATGCCGCCGGTGTGTTGCAGCATCATGTGGCCCCGATACGGCTGCACCACCCAGCCCATGGCGTAGGTGCTCTGCGGCATCTCCGGCCACCGACCCGGCTCCATCGCCGTGACCGGCGTGTGCAGCTCACGAACCTGCGCCTCCGAGAGAACGCGTTTCTCGCCCGAGAGACCGCCGTTGAGGTGAACCTGTAGCCAGCGCGCCATGTCCGCCACATTGGAGACCAGAGCACCGGCGGGCCCGATCGCCTCCTGATCTTCGTAGTAGGGAATCTCGCGGACCTTGGTGCCGATCTTCGCGTAGGGGAGGGCGTGATCCTCCGTGCTGCGGATGTCGCGGACCGAGAAGTGGGTAGAGACCATGCCGATCGGGTCGAGGAGGCGGCTGCGCACGACTTCTTCCCAGCTGCTGCCGGCCAGCTTTCCGGCAAGGTAGCCGGCCGCCATGTACATCAGATTCTGGTACTGGTAGAGGGCGCGGAGATCGGCGGTCGGCCGCAGGTGGCGCAGACGGTGGATGATCTCCTCGCGCGGGAGCGGGCTGCCGTACCACATGAGGTCGTGGCGCGGCAGGCCCGAGCGATGCGTGAGCAGGTCACGCGGGGTGATGCGCTCGCCGGCAAAGTCATCCCAGAGACGAAAGTCCGGCAGGTATTCTCGTACCGGACGATCCCAGTCAAGCTTGCCCTCGTCGACCAGAGTTGCCAGGGAGGCGGCGGTAAAGGCCTTGGTGACGGACGCCAGCGGGAAGAGAGTGTGCTCGGTGACCGGCTTCCGGTTCTCGGCGTCGCGCAGCCCGTACCCTCGGCAGAGAATGACCTTCCCATCCTCGATCGCCGCCACGGCAGCGCCGTTGACTTTCCAGTCGCGAAGTACCTTGCCGGCGAAGCGGTCGAAGCCTTTTGGGTCGTTCATGCAGTGGCCTCCAATTGTGGTATCCATGGATCGCCCGGCCGGTACGTCCTCAGGATCTCACGCAGCCAGGCGACGCGAGCAGGCGACAGATGGGGACGCACCGCCTCGAAATCGTGATCGTCCTTGGGACGATGATAGGTGGACTTGAAGAGCAGTTGGATCTCGGGTGCCACGACGTTGCAGCCCCAGGGGGATCGAGTCCAGAGGGTGGCGGCAGGCACCGTGAGCGAGGGGCGTTTGCGCGAGCGCCAGAGATCGCCGTCGATCTCATTGAGGAAGAACTCGAACTCGTGCAGATTGGGCTGCCGGATGATGACCTGATGCCAGGGCAGGTCGATCCGTTCCCCGTCCCACGGCAGGATCTCGCGATCCACGATCTTGAAGATCTCCGCAGCCGGAAAGAAGGCGTGGATGTGATGCTGATGCTCGCGGTCGATGCCGATTTCGATGTCGGAATGTTCACGCGTCTCCCGGCCCAGGAAGGCATCGATCGCCCAGCCGCCGCAGAGGTGCCAGGAGACAGGAAAATCGGCGAGGAGCGTGATGACCGCGTCGAGATCGTCCTTGGTGGCTCGTTCGGGGCGCAACACCCCGCAGGATAACACCGCCGGGACGCCCTCTCGCCGTCGGCCGGATGACCATGCGGGACGTGTCTGGACTCCGGGTCGGGCACGCTCGGCCCGTCTCCGCGCCACGCCGCTCCAATGGCCGCCGCGTCACTTCGGCTGCGTTCTCTCCCCGCGCTAGACTGTCGCAGGAGACTCACCTGTGCACTTTCTCGAGAGTCGAGGCTACCCGCTGGGGATTGCCTCGCTGGGGCTGATCGCCGTCAGCCTGTATCTCTCCCTTCTCTGGGCCCCGCCCGATGTCAACCAGGGCGACGTCATGCGCATCATGTACGTCCACGTGCCCACGATCATGCTGGCCTACGCCGCCTTCGGCCTCGTCCTGGTGGGTAGCGTGCTCTACCTCTGGAAACGAGATCTGCGCTGGGATCGCTTCGCCGCCGCCAACGGCGAGCTGGGCGTTCTCTTCACGGCGCTCGCCATCGCGGCCGGCTCGATCTGGGCCAAGCCGACCTGGGGCGTCTACTGGACGTGGGATCCGCGTCTGACGACCACCGCCATCCTCTTCGTCATCTACGCCGGCTACCTGATGTTGCGTGCGCTGCAAACCGATCCACTCGCCCGGGCGCGCCAGTCCGCCGTCGTCGGTGTCATCGGGGTCCTCGACATCCCCATCGTGCACGAGTCGGTGAACTGGTGGCGCAGCCTGCACCAGACGAGCAGCTTTCCCCTGATGCGCGATCCGCTCATTGACGATCGCATGGAAGTGGCCCTGCTGGTCAGCATGGCTGCCTTCACCGTGCTGTACCTCTTCCTGCTGGGACAGCGGCTCCGGCTGGCCCGTCTCGAACAGGATCGCGACGAGCTTCTCTGGCAGGAGGCGCAGCGTGTCTGAGTGGGGCTACGTCGCCTTTGCCTTTATCGTGGTATTCGGCGTGCTGGCAGCGTATACGGTGCTCCTGGCTCACCGTCTGAGACAGGCGCAGCGCGTGGATGAAGCGCTGCGCGAGGGTGAGGACGTGGCATGCGACGGTCATCCCGTGCCCTGATCGTGGGCGGTCTGGTCATCGCGGCCGCACTCGCCTTCATCCTCTACCAGGGCCTCTCCAACAACCTGGTCTACTACATCACGCCCAGCGAGTTGCTGGCCAGAGGAGCCGCCGCGCAGGGGCAGGATTTTCGACTCGGTGGACAGGTCCGGCCCGGCTCGGTCCATGTCTCGCATGGCATGCACACCGTGACCTTCATCCTGCAGGACCCCAGGGGCGCGGTCCACGTCATCAGCGAGGGTATTCCGCCACCGATGTTTCGGGCCGGCGCCGGCGTCGTGGTGGAGGGCATCTACCGCGGTGACATCTTCAACGCGACCACCCTGATGGTGAAGCACTGCGCGACCTACCGTCCGCCCACGCCCGGGACCGTTCCGGCGCCCGATAACTGCGTCACATGATCGGACCGCTCGGCCATCTCGCCATCATGGCGGCGCTCGTCGTGGCCGCCGCCGGCAGCCTCGCGTCGTTCGCGGGCGGCCGAACCGGCGATCACGCCCTGATCGCGGTGGGACGCCGCGGCGTGTACATCACCGCGGCGCTGGTCACCGCCGCGGTGATCCTCATGCTGACCGCTCTGGTCACCCACGACTTCGCCGTCAAATACGTCGCCGATGTCGGCAGCCGCGAGACGCCGCTCTACTACACCGTCATCTCCCTATGGGCCGCGCTCGAGGGGTCCATCCTCTTCTGGGTATTCCTGCTGTCGCTCTACACGGTGGCCTTTCTCCTGACCACGCGCCGCTTTCCCACGCTGCTTCCGTACGCGACGGGCGTTCTGCTGGCCATCTCGGCGTTCTTCCTGTTCGTGATTGCCGGGCCCGGCAATCCCTTCGCGGCGGTGCATCCCGTTCCGGCGGACGGTGCCGGCCCCAATCCTCTGCTCCAGAACAACTGGATGATGGGGGTCCATCCTCCTCTTCTCTACCTGGGCTATGTCGGTCTCTCTGTTCCCTATGCCGTGTCGGTTGCCGCCCTCCTGCGGGGAACGGCCGGCTCGGATGTCCTGCGTCTCATTCGCCGCTGGGCGCTCGTGCCGTGGGTGTTCCTCACGCTCGGTATCGTCGCCGGCATGTGGTGGTCGTACGCCGTGCTGGGCTGGGGAGGCTACTGGAGCTGGGATCCGGTCGAAAATGCCTCCGTCATGCCCTGGCTCGTTACGACCGCCTTCCTGCATTCCCTGCAAGTGCAGGAGCGGCGCCGCATGCTGGGCACCTGGACGCTCTCCCTTATCGTCACGGCCTTCCTGCTCAGCATCCTGGGCACGTTCCTCACCCGCAGCGGCGTTCTGGCCTCCGTCCACTCCTTCACCCAGTCCGGCGTCGGACCACTCTTCCTGGTGCTGTTCTCCGCCGTCCTCGTCTCCTCCATCGTGCTTCTCACGCTGCGCGGTGGGACGCTCGATGCCCCGGGCGTCCTCGACGCCGCCCTTTGCCGGGAATCCGCCTTCCTGGTAAACAACCTCCTCTTCATCGCCCTGACCTTCACCATCCTGCTGGGCACCATGTTCCCGCTGCTCGTCCAGGCGCTGCAGGGCTCTCAGCTCTCCGTCGGCGCTCCGTATTTTGATCATGTCGCCGTGCCGATCGGCATCGCCGTGCTGTTCCTGATGGGAGTCGGTCCCGTGCTCCCCTGGGGCGCGTCGCGGCTCGATGTGCTGCAGTACCGTCTCCTGCCGCCGGTCGCGGCCGGCACGCTGGCCATCATCCTCTTGCTGGTCCTCGGAGTGCGCGGTGTGTCCGCTCTGATCGCCTTCGGCCTGGCAGCCTTCGTCCTGGCCGTCACTCTGGGGCGGGTGGCCGGAGATATTCGCACGCGCCGCGGCAATACCTCGGAGTCGTGGGTCGGGGCCGGCGCTCGCTTACTGGCGCTGAACCCACGCCGCTACGGCGGATATCTCGTCCACCTCGGCGTTATCCTCGTCATCGTCGGGATCACAGCCTCCGGGAGCTACCAGCTGCAAGGTAACGCGACCTTGCGGCCGGGTGAGAGCGCCTCGATCGGCGCCTATCGGCTGACCTATCTCCACCTCGTGCCGCACGGAGAATCGAACCGCATGGTGCTCGGTGCCTCGGTTCGCGTGGCGCGGGCCGGTCGGGACCTTGGCACGCTGACGCCGTCGCTCAACTACTACAAGAATCAGTCGCAGCCCGTGCCTGACCCGGCGATTCGGTCGACGTTCGCCGGCTCACCTCTTTCCGACGGCGAGCAGTTGCTCCGGGGCCGGAATCCGTTCGAGGATCTCTACCTCGTGCTGCAGGGCTTCACCGTGAATCGCCGGCATCCCGCGCGGAGCGCTGTCGCGCTGCAGGTCTACGTCAATCCGCTTGTCGGCTGCATCTGGTTGGGGGGTGGAGTGATGGGCATCGGCGGTCTGCTGGCTATGCTGCCGGCACGGCGCCGCCGCACCGCCCGGGAGATGCCGGTGCCGGCGGCCGAGGAGGCAGCCGTATGAAGCGCCTGATCGGTGTCGTGTTTCTCGTGATCGCCGCCGGTGTGGTTGCCCTTCTTGCCTCCGGTTTCGGCCGCAATCCTGCCACGGTGCGTGATCCGCTGGTGGGACACCCCGCACCGGATTTCACCCTCGCCGCGTACGACGGCACCACGGTGTCGCTCCGGGCGTTGCAGGGCCGTCCCGTGGTGGTCAATTTCTGGGCCTCCTGGTGCGCCGACTGCAAGGTTGAGCATCGGGCCTTGCTGCAGGCGTGGCGAGCCGACCGCTCGCATGTGGTTTTCCTCGGCATCCCGTATCAGGACAGCCGATCCGGCGCCGCCGCTTTCCTGCGGCGCTACGGGGGCGGCTGGACTCAGCTCCGCGATCCGTCCCAGGACACCGCTATCAACTTCGGGGTTTGGGGCGTGCCCGAAACCTACTTCATTGATCGCCACGGAGTGATCCGCGCCAAGGTGACGGGGCCCGTGACGGCCGCCACGCTCCAGACCGACCTCCGGGAGATCGCGGGATGAGACGCCGGTTGGGCTGGATCGCTATCGCGTGGCTGGTGGCGATCTGTGCCCTGGCGCTGGCCGTCTACGGTTCCGCGCCGGTCCATGCCGGTCTGGACGAGCGAACGACCGCTGTTGCCTCGCAGCTGCGCTGCCTGGTCTGTCAGGGGGAATCAGTCGCCGACTCCCCCTCCGGCTTCGCCGCCGGCATTCGGGCGCTCATCCGGCGCGATCTGCGGGCCGGTGAGACGCCGGCGCAGATCGAGTCGTTCCTGGTCTCGCGCTACGGGAACCGCATTCTGATGGCCCCGCAGTCCGGCGGCATCGGGCAGATCGCCTGGCTGGCGCCGCCGCTGCTCGTGCTGGGCGGGTTGGGATTCGTCCTCACGCTGATCTTCGACTGGCGTAACCGTGGTCGGACGCCGGTTCTGGTCGCCGACTCGTACCTGGAGCGCGTAAGAGCGGAGCTGGCCGAGGAGTGAATACGCCGACTCTCGTCGCCTCCTTTGGCGCGGGATTGCTGTCCTTTCTGTCCCCGTGCACGCTCCCTCTGGTGCCCGGCTACCTGGCGTTTATGTCGGGCCTCGGGGTTGAGGAGGCGCAAGCCCGCGACAATACCGGCACGGTGTTCACCGCCGCTCTCCTCTTCGTGCTGGGATTCTCCCTGGTCTTCGTCGCACTCGGCGCGACGGCCAGCTATCTGGGTTCGCTCGTCCATCAATACCACCCGGTTCTGGTCCGCGCCGCCGGCGTCTTTATCATCCTGATGGCGCTGGTCATCATCGGCCTGGTGCAGGTGCCGGCGCTCTACCGCGAGCGCCGCTTTCACCTTGGGCGCGCGTTCGGCCGCTGGAGCGCTTTCCCGCTCGGTATGGCCTTCGCTTTCGGCTGGGTTCCCTGCATTGGCCCCATCCTCGGCGCGGTCCTGGGAGTGGCGTCGACCCAGGGGACGGCGCAGCAAGGCGCTGCCCTCCTTCTTGCCTACGCCCTGGGGCTCGGTGTGCCGTTCCTGGCCGTCGCCCTCTTTGCCGACCGGTTGATCCACGCTCTGGCGCCCATCCGCCGCCACTACGGTGCTGTCAACCTGGTCGGCGGCACCGTCTTACTCGTGATGGGGATCTTCCTGGTGCTGGGCACATGGACGCAGCTGCTGTCGCCCCTGATCAACTGGTACGGCGGCCTCAACCTGCCGACGTGATACGAATTGCGTCATCTCCCCTGGTCACCGGCTCCTCCGCTCTGGATGCCCCGGCAGTTGTCTCGATCCACGCATTCAGGGCCTCGGAGAGCGGCCGTAGAATCTGCCCTCTCTCGGTCCCCAGCGCGCTATACCTGGGTTTCATGGCCGGTTGCCCCATCTGTGCTGCCGGCACGGCGCGTATCCCCGCGGCCGGCACGCCGGCCCTCTGCGCCGCGATGGCGGCGAGATCTGCCCAGCTGACTGCGCCGTCGTTGGCCAGGTGACGGATCCCCGTCTCGCCGTCGATCAGCAGATCGAGCGTCGCGTTCACCAGATCGGGGACGTAGGTGGGTGAGACGATCTGGTCGGCGGCGGCGGCAAACGTTTCACCCGCGGCGAGGGTACGGAGTGCGATCGTGACGAAGTTGTACTCATCCCAGGGACCGAAGAAGGCGCTGGTGCGGATGACAAGTGCCGACGGGTGAATGGACAGCACTTCTTCTTCCGCCGCCCTCTTCGACGCGCCGTAGACGCTGACCGGGGCGGGGCGATCGCTCTCGACATAGGGCGAGCCCTTGTGTCCGTCGAAGACCAGGTCCGAGGAGAAGGTGACGAAGGGAATGTTCCTGTCCGCCGCCGCGGCTGCCAGGATGCCGGCCCCCAGGGTGTTCTCACGAAAGCAGCGCTCGGCGTCGCCTTCGGCGTCGTCCACGCGCACGTACCCGGCTGTGTTTACCACCGCCCACGGTCGGACCTTCTCCATCACGGCACGGACGGTCCCGGGGATGGCGATGTCCATCTCCCGCCGCCCGAGCAGGCAGTAGGGAATGCCGCGCAGCTCGCAGAGGCGGGCGGTAGCACGTCCCAGAGTCCCGGTGCCCGTGATCAAGAGGGGCCGGGCCAGGGCGGCGCGCATGGCCGGCCGATCGGGATCGACATCGTCCACCCGCCCGTCGTCGTGCAGGGCAAACCGGTGCTCAAAGCGGACGTCGCGATGCCACCAACCCGGCACGTCCAGGAGGGGATGGACCAGCGTCTCCCCGCGCGCGAGCGAGCGGAGCAATGGAACCATGGCCGTGGCGCGCGGGGGTGAGGAGCGCACGTCGAAGACTCCCGGCTCGTACGAGCCGTTATCGGTGACGAGCTGGTCCCAGCCGTAGACACCCAGAAGCGACCACGCGGTGACCGCACGGACGTCGATGCCCTCATCGCGCGCTCGGTTCGCCGTGTTCCACACTTCGAGGAACCAGCGCATTTGCTCCTCCCGGGTGCAGCCGTTGTGCGCCTCCGTGATGGCGATTGGCCGCCGGTAGCGTTCCCAGGCGGTCCGGAGCAATGGAGCCGCTCCGGCGTGTCCTTCGGCTCGCACGCGCGCCGCGAGCACGTCGACGTACCGATCCTGGCCGTTCCCGCCGGGAGTTTCTCCCGGATACCGCTCGAGGTGTTCGTCGAGGTAGCGATCACTGCTCAGGTAGTGGTTGATGCCCACGATGTCGGGCAGGCACGGGTGGTCACGAAACCACGCGAGGTCGGCGGGCTGTGTCCCCGCCTTCATCAGAAACTCCCACAGCGGGTGATCGGGTCCGACGCGCCCCGCGAGCAGATCGAAGGCGAGCCAGTGGCGGTGGTTCTCGTGGTCTGCCTGGTAGCGGAGGGCGGGGGTGCTGAAGGTGGTACCGAGATCGTCGGTCTGGACGAGAATCGCATCGGGACGGACGGCGCGAATGGCATCCATGGCGAGCACGACGGCGCGGCACTGCGTGAGAACCATGCGCACGAAGGTCGCGTCGTCGCGGCCGTGCGGATACCAATGGCCGTAGAGGCCGCTGAAGCGCGCCGTCGTCAGGGGCTCATTCACCGGTGTGTAGTGGGTGATCCAGGGGTAGCGCTCGGCCACGGCCCGGGCGAAAGCCGCGAGGCCCTCCGCAAAGGACGGATCCTGCAGCGAGGTGTGCGGCGGCCCACTGCCGTGATGGACTAAACCGACAATGGGTTCGATGCCCAGCTCACGCACGCGCTCCAGTCTCCGGTCGGCCCAGGACCAGTCGGCGTTTTCGATGCCGGCCGGCGCCACCCGTTCCCAGAGGACGGGATAGCGCAAGGCGCTGACGCCGAGATCGGCAAAGAGATCGAGATCCTCGATGCGGCGATCGTGCCCGGTGAGCGCGATCTGGTCGATGTAGCGGTCGCCGACTCTATTGACTGTGCTGTCCGTTCCCCCCCAGAGCTGAAGCCGGGACGGTTTCACGGACAATCTGTGCATCGACAACCTCGACCTCCGGACGGCGCGTCAATCGCTCATAGGTCGCGAGCGCCTGCGCGACGACCTGGTCCATGTTGTAGTACTTGTAGGTGGCCAGCCGGCCCACGAAGTGGACGCCGGGTGTGGCATCGGCCAACTCTTTGTACTGAGCGTACAGAGCGCCGTTTTCCGGTGTCGGGATGGGATAGTACGGATCTCCCTCCGCCTGCGGGTACTCGTAGACGATGCTGGTCCTGGAGTGCGACTGACCGCTGAGGTACTTGAACTCGGTCACCCGGGTATAGGCGTGGTCGTTCGGAAAGTTGATGACCGGGTACGGCTGGAACTGCGGTGTGTCGTGGGTTTCGACCACGAAGTGGAGTGAGCGGTACGGGAGTTTGCCGAACCGGCAGTCAAAGAATTCGTCCACAGGTCCGGTGTAGATCATCTCCCGGAATGGGATGGTGTCGACAATCTCTCGGTAGTCGGTATTGAGCATGATCTTGATGTTGGGGTGCGCCAGCATCCGCTCGAAGAGACGCGTGTAGCCGTGCAGCGGCATGGCTTGATAGGTATCGGTGAAGTAGCGGTCATCGCGGTTGGTGCGGGTCGGGACACGGGCGGTGACGGCGGCATCGAGCTCTGATGGGTCGAGTCCCCACTGCTTCCGCGTGTAGCCACGAAAGAACTTCTCGTACAGATCGCGTCCGACGGCGCCGACCACCACGTCCTCCGACGTACGCGTCTCGGAGCGGGGCTCCGCGACGGAGGCAAAGAAGTCGGGCAGATCGAAGGAGGTAAAGTTCGTGCCGTAGAGCATGTTGACGGTGTCGAGGTTGATGGGGATAGGGAGCAGCTGTCCATCCACCTGGGCGCGGACCCGATGCTCATACGGCCGCCACGCCGTGAATTGCGAGAGGTACTTGAACACCTTCTCCGCATTGGTGTGGAAAATGTGCGGCCCATACTGGTGGATGAGAATCCCGGCGTCGTCGTACGTGTCATACGCATTGCCGCCGATGTGGGGACGGCGATCCACGATCAGGACTCGCAGACCGGCATCGCGTGCCAGCCGCTCGGCCAGCACACTCCCGGCGAAGCCTGCTCCCACGACCAGAAAGTCAAACATTCATGACCTCCACATTTTCAGCCAGGACCTCGTTTATCAGCGCGTTCATCTCGGACCACGTGCGGTCCCAGGAGAGTGTCTGGAGGAAGCGGTCGGCGCGTGCGCGGCGAAGTGCCGGCTCTTCGGTGAGCAGCGCGTCGATTGCCGCGATGAACGTATCAGGATTGTCGGCGATGGCCACCAGGCCGTTCTCGGCGTACGGGTGCACCACGTCGCGGATAGATGTTGAGACGACCGGCTTGCCGGCTGCCAGGTACTCTGGGGTCTTGGTCGGACTGATGTAGCGAGTGGCCTCGTTGTGGGCGAAGGGAAGGATCGCCACATCCCACGTCGCCAGGTAGGTGGGGAGATCGTCGTACCGCTTCGGGCCGAGGTAATGAACGTTCGGCGCGGCCGGAAGGGTATCAGGATCGATTTTGGCGGTGGGGCCGATCATGACGAGATGCCAGTCCGGCCGGCGGTTCGCGATCGCGCCGAGCAAATCCAGATCCATACGCTCGTCGATGACGCCAAAGAAGCCGATCTGCGGCGACGGAATGCCCGCGGCGTCGTCCGGGACGCCATGACGGCCGCGCGCCTGCGCAAAGTGGGTGACATCGACGCTGCTGGGAAAGCAGTACGTCGCCCGGTGACGTCGTTGTTTCCTCTCGTAGAGGCTCCGGCCTCCCGTGAACACGAGATCGGCCCGACTTAGCAGTTCTCGCTCCAGGAGCCGCAACTCCGGCGGAGCCAGAACGAAGGCGGAAAGCTCGTCCATGCAGTCATAAATGACGGCATCGGCGGCGAGATGCTGCGAGAACGGCACCGCCATCGGGGTGTAGTACCAGAGGACGAGGTCGGTGCACTCCTCACGCTCGAGGAGATCGTCCAGCAATGCTCGCTGGTTCTCCACGGGATCAGCCCCGTGCGGAAGATGCGGTGCCACCACATGCACGCCGTTGCGGCTCTCCATGGTCAAATGCGCCTCATTCGCCCCCCACACCGGTTCTTCCAGATAAAACACACGGTGGTCCCGTGCGAACCGACTCATCAGGTGGTGGGGGCGCTGGTACACGAAATCCCACCGCAGATGGGATAGGCAAATCAGGTCGTAACTGAGCAAAGTAAGAGCCTCCTCATGCGTGAGAACTATATGGCCGGGGCGCGGTCACGTAGCCCGCACTGTGGATCCGGTGTTCAGCCGTTGCCGGGCGGCCGCGCAGCCATCGACTCGTCGCGGCGAGCCGTGCGTCAACTGTCGGATGAGATGCCGGGCGGTCGGCCAACACAGGGACCGACGCTCGCTCCCGGCGTCACACAGTCATCACATCTTCGATTCCGGCGAATCAGAATCCCGGGTTTGCACGAAGATGACGATGTGCGACCTTCTCATGAGCAGTTTCCTCCCTCTCTGTTCCCGTCCACGATGGCAGCGGAGCAGTTAAAGGCACGAACTGTGCCATATAGGTGTTTATCTTCAGTATGTGAGTGTAATACATAGATTTGTATGATAATTTCGCGCATTGGGGTGTCGTGCAGCAGGAACGGATCATGCAGACCCCACCTCCCGTATCGTTTCGGGAGGACGGAATGACGTTTATTGCGGTCTCAGTGGTTAGTGCGCACCTCGAAGAAACGCACAAGCGCTGGAAGCTGGAGTCTTTCGCCGACGATGGGGGTAGCGTTCCGGTTGTGGTTGATGAGCGATTTGCCGAGAAGGTAAGGCGGCAGCTCGCGACCCTTACGTGGAAGAAAGAGGGATACCGGTTCTTGCCTGCTGATAGCGCCATCCTGGGCCCGACCTTCCATGACCCGACGTCCTTCGGCGGGCTGATGTATCTCCTGGATCTCGATACCGGATGCGAGGTCTGGCGCAGTCATTGGGAACCGTATATTGCGACGCCGTCCGGCTTCTGTCTCGACGGTGATCGCATGTACGTCGCCGACCTCGAGGGGAGCCATATTTTCGAGGTCGATCTGGCCAACAGGCCCGGAACGATTGTGCGCCGTATCTCCCATCCTGCCCTCAATGACATCCACTATGTCGTCCGGACCCGCCGCGGTCTACTCGTGGCGTCGACGGGTACGGACATGGTGATCGAGCTGGACCTGGACGGAAATAGCCTCTACGAGTGGTGGGCGGGCGACTATGGCTACACGACAACGCGCGGTGGACTGGAGCGGCGTCCCGAGAAAGGCGTGGAGCACCGGGATCAGTACTATCACACGCGCTTTCAGACGACCCACCTGAACGCGGTTCGCTATCGCGACCCGGAGGAGCGGTTGCTGCTGGTTCTCCTCTGGGAGCAAGGATGCCTGATCGAGATCGATACCTCGCTGCCTCCCGAGCACCAACAGCCGCGCGTCGTCCTGGACGGCCTGTATCATCCCCATTCAATCCGGCCGCTATGGGGCGGGAGCATCCTCGTCGTGAATAGTCAGGGAGAGGAGCTCATCGTCCTCGATCGCCATCTGGAGGTGGTGCGCCGCGTGCCGAGTGTTCCCGGATGGATCCAGGATGCCGTCGACGTCGGTCCCGATCGCTGGCTCGTGGCCGACGTCAATCGTTTTCGCCTTCTCCTCCAGGACGACGCCGGCCGGGAGATCCGGGAGATCCCGTTCGATCCGGACTGGCGTGTCTACGGCATGGAGGTAGTTCCCGATGAGGCGGCGCGGCGCTTGACAGGGGTGCGCCGGGACGCATACGCATCTTCTCTCGCCGCCTTTTAGACGCGACAATCCGGCTGGCATGGATCATATCTAGGGGAGGAACGGTCACAGTGGAGCGCTACGATGTGCTGGTCCACAACGACGAGACGGGCGAGAGTGTGGTCGTGCCGATTGACTGCGACTGCAGCCAGGAAGCGCAGACCCAGGCGTTGATCCGTCTGTTCCACGAGCGGGGATGGCGTAAGGCCTCGGCGCCCGTGCCGTCTCCGGCGTGTGCGGCCGAGCGCCGAACCGCCTGAGTCGGGATAAGAACCTGTCCGCGCTAGGATGAGCCATGAAGGCTCTTCCCTGGCTGCTCGGTGCGGCCGGTCTCGCCGCCGCCAGGTCCGCTGTCCTGCGTGTCCGCGAGGTTGAATTTCACGGCAAGGTCACTCTCGTCACCGGTGCCTCGCGCGGACTGGGCTATCTCATCGCGCGCGAACTCGGCCGTCAGGGGTGCCGTGTGGTCATCTGCGCGCGAGACGAGGCGGAGCTGGAGCGGGCCGCCGATGCTTTGCGCGGCGAGGGTATCGACGTGCATGCCGTCGCCGCCGACATTGCGCACGAGGCAGACGTGGAGCGCATGGTGCGCTCTGCCGAGGAGCAGGTTGGCCCAATCGACGTCCTGGTCAATAACGCTGGCATCATGGAAGTCGGCCCCTTCACGTCCATGACGGTCCAGGACTTTGAAGATTGCATGGGAGTCATGTTCTGGGGAGGTCTATTCTGCATCCGCGCCGTGCTTCCGGGCATGCGCGAGCGCCGGTCCGGCTGGATCATCAACGTCACATCCATCGGCGGCAAGATCAGCGCGCCGCACCTGCTGCCCTACAACAGCGCCAAATTCGCCGCGGTCGGACTCTCCGAGGGATTACGTGCCGAACTCGCCGCGGACGGTATCGCCGTGACCACCGTCTGCCCGGGCTTCATGCGCACCGGTTCCTATGTCAACGTCGTCTACAAGTCCCAGCCGCAGCGAGAATTTGTCTGGTTTGCTGCCGGTTCCAGCCTTCCGATCGCGACGATGAATGCCGAGCGCGCGGCCGCTCACATCGTGCGGGCGGCGCGCCGCGGGCAGGCCGAGATCTTCCCTGTCTGGTGGGCGCCCTGGGCAGCGCGCTTCCATGGCCTCTTTCCAGGTATCACCGCCGATGCCATGGGGCTCTTCAACCGATTTCTCCCCGACGACAGCGGTGCCGATCACGCCGAGGAGCGCGGGCTGATCATCGAGCGGGCGATGGAATCCCCTCTGGTGTCCTGGCTCACCACGCTTGGCCGCGCCGCCGGGCAGCGCTGGCACGAGATTCCGGGAAATCCTCATCCATTACAGGGCGAGGAGCGGACGACCTAACCACGCTATCATGCGGCGCATGGCCCCGATTGAGACCCGCGAAACCCTTGAGACGCGCAAGCGTGATCTCTTCTCCGCCATCCGGCTTCTCGAGCAGGATTTAGAAGACGGCACCATCGATCCGGAGACGTACCGGACGACGCGCGCCCGGTGTGAGAAGGAGGCAGCGGCGGTGCTGGAACGCCTCGATACCCTGCAGCCGGTCTCCCGGCCTTCCGCCCGTCCTCTGCCGTTGTTCTTGACCGGTGCCCTCGTCGCCGTGGCTCTCGGCGTCTCTCTGGCCGCCGCTCTGGCCCCACGGGGGACCGGCGCCGTCACGGGAACCGTTCCGACAGTAGCGCCGCAGGCGAGCGCGCTCCAGAGGGCTCAGGCGTATGCCTACGCGCACCCAAACGACGAGTCGGCCTGGCTGCGCCTGGGCAACGCCTATCTCGACGCGAATCAACCGCGCTTGGCCGATGCCGGTTACCGCCGCGCCATGGCATTGGTGCCGGCCGATCCCGCTCCGGCTGCCCTCCACGCCATGATGCTGGCAAGCCTGGGGCAGCGGGCGGCGGCAACCTCTTTGCTGCGCCGCATCGAACACGCTCACCCGACGTACGCCCGCGCCTGGCTGTTGGATGGAATGATGGGCTTGCGCAACCACCACGACCGGGTTCACGCTCTGACCGCTTTTCGCCGTTTTCTCCGCCTGGCGCCGCACAGCGCGGTAGCGCCGACGGTGCGGATCTGGGTGCGCTCTCTGACGAGAGGATGACCGATTGGTATCACGGCTCGCCAGAGCGGCTGACCGTCCTCCTCCCGGGGAGCACGATCTCGCAGGATAGAGAACTGGCGGAGGCATTCGCGCACCGGCCGACCATCGTGTCGGATAGCCGTCAGGAAGGCGGGCCGCTCGAGCACAACGGGACGACGCCCGGCTTTCTGTATCGTGTCGACGAGTGGGTGGATGACGGGGATGTTCAGCCGGTGCCCGAATCCACCATGCCCGGCAATGAGTGGCTGACGACGCGGCCGCTAAGAGTGACCTGCATCCGGGAGCTACCGGTTGTGCCGACCGGAGATGCGCGGTGACCGCGGGCCTGCCGCAAGGATAAGGCGAATCGACATGACCCGGGACGACGCGTAGACTCGGCCATGCGTAGTACATGGCGGCGCGCCGTCCTGGCCGGTATTCTGGGGCTTGCTGCGGTTCTGGCCGGCTGCGGCTCTCCCGGATATGGCGCCGTGAGCGAAGACGACCAGACCGTCAACCAGGATCTTGGCATGCCGGTGCCGCATGGCACGATGGTGTTCGGCGTCGGGAACTCCGGCCGCCCCATCCAGGATCTCATCGTGACCGCCGGCACCGGGGGCACCGTGCAGATCCTCGGTGTGAGATCGTACATCCAACTCGATTCGACGGTTACCCGGATCGATCTCAGCAAAGGCGGTGTGTACATGCCTCCGCACTGGATGACGGCGGAGCCTCGAGGCAACGGTACCTGGGACCTGGGTGATCTGCCGCACGGGTACCGCGCCGTGATCTGGCTCCGTCTGCGACACCTGCATCGCAAAGGAGGGAGCTATCACCTGAATGTCAATTGGTACGCCGTCTCCTCATTCGATCAGCCGCGGACCTCGTGGCACCGTCTCACGGGTCTCGCCGCGGCATGGGGCTAGACAGCGCCGCACTTCTGCGGCGGCGCCAGGTGGAGCGCGAGCCGATGGTCGCCGGCCGACTCCGCCGGGTTCAGGATCAGAGCGAGCGTGAGGGACAGGTCTCCCTGCGTCGCCATCGGTTTCTCCTGGCCGCGCATGCATCGCCGGCTTGAGGAAGAATGAGTTGGTGCGGGCGTGATCGGTGCGCAGGGCTTGTCCCCTCGTGACACAGTGCAGCGCCGGGGCGTGTAAACCGCGGTGTCGTCGAACGAAACGGAGGCGCGCTCACGCCCTGGCGCGTTGATTGCTCCGCAACCGGCAACGGTAAGACACACGAGGTGAATGATGGGTGATCAGTGGCCGGCGTTGCCGTATGACAGCTGGAAAGATACCTGCGCGACAGTGCAGATGTGGACACAGATCGTCGGGAAAGTCGCGCTGGAACTCAAGCCGTTTCTGAATGAGTGGTGGGAAGTGGCCTTTCATCCCACCGCCCGCGGCATGACCACCGGGATCATCCCCTATGGAAACGGCTCCTTTGACGTCACGTTTGACTTCCTCGGCAGCGCCCTGTACATCGCCACCAATGATGGACAGGTCAAGTCGATCCCATTAGTGGCGCAGTCGGTCGCGGACTTCTATAAGAAGTTCCTGAGCGAGCTGGAGGAGCTCGGCATCAACGTTCGCATCGATCCCCACCCTACTGAGGTACCTCATGCTATTCCCTTTGATCAGGACACGGAGCATGCCTCGTACGATAAGGAGTACGTGCGGCGCTGGCACGAGATTCAGCTACAGACGGTGAAAGTGCTGCAACGCTATCGCAGTCCGTTCGTGGGGAAGAGCAGCCCGATCCAGTTCTTCTGGGGCTCATTCGATCTCAACGAGACGCGCTTCTCCGGCCGACCCGCTCCCAAACCGAAAGAAGGGCCGCACTTCTATCAGGTGTCGGAAGATCAGGAGAACGTGGCAGCCGGGTTCTGGCCCGGCAATCCCACCGCCGCCGGCGTCGAGCTCGGCGGCGCCGCCTACTACTCGTACATTTATCCGGCCCCCAAGGGGTACAAGGATGCGGCGGTGAAACCGGCGGCCGCCCACTACGATGAGAAGCTCGGCGAGTTCATCCTGCGCTATGAAGATGTCCACACGGCGGACGATCCGGCGCAGACCCTGCTGGATTTCTTTCAGAGCAGCTATGAGGCGGCGGCCAAGCTCGCCGGCTGGGATCTCAAGGTGCTACAGAGGTCGTAGCGCGTTCTGCTGAGACAACGCGGCCGTGCGTGATCCTACGCGGGCGCCTCTTCGAAGTCGATGACGGCTTGCAGAGCGGCCAGCGCGACTTCCAGCTCCTCGTCACCCGGCTCCGCCGTCGTGAGGCGCTGCGTTTGCCAGGCCGGACCGAACAGCGTCTTGCCCACCGGGTGGTCTTTGAGTTGGGCACCCAGGCGGACCATCTCGTAGGCGCCGCCGAGGATGACCGGACCGACGAGGGCGCCGGTAACCATCTTGCGTTTGCCGTCCGGCAGACTATTCACGTAGGCGCGCGCTACGGCGCCGCCGACCATGCCCCAGAAGGCCATCACCGTGCCGCAGCGCGGATGGACCCGGCTCATCTCCGCCGCGTTTGCCGGCGTCAAATCGAGTCCGGCTTCCGCCGTATTGACCGCCTTGTGCTCGGCCCCGTGATAGCGCCAGAGCTCACGCACGCCGGGCATGTTGCCGCTAATGCCGAAGGCCACGAAGGGGAGGGCGATCCCCGCCGCCGTTTCGAGCGGCATGACGGCTCGTCCCGAGGCGCGCTTGGCCAGCTCGCGTGTCAGCCGGTCGGCAAGGGCGGCCCCGAATCCCGGCGCCATCTGGGGCAACATGCTCTGCCACCGCCGCTTGCCGCCGTTCAAGCGATTCTCCAGGCCGGCTGCCGTCTTGGAGAGGCGCAGCATGCCGGCCATCGAAACAAGCCCGCGCAGCATAGGAATGTTGCGCGCCCAGGCGCCCGGCATGGAAAACGCCTGCACCGCCGTCTCAATCTCGCCATCAGGGCGGCGCACGGCCACCGCAATCGCTTTGGGACCAACCATCATGACCCCGTTGCGCAGCGCGCGTCCGCCGTAGCGAGGGGTTTCTGTACTCTCAGCCATTCATCTTCTTTCTTGCCCGCAATGGCATATTGTAGACCGCGGCACGATGACGGCCTCAGTCATCAACGAGTGCCGGGTCGTCGCGTTACTCGCCGAGGGCGTAGGAGACGGCGTCGCCAAGGGAGAGGGTGCGCCCGCTCTCCCAGGCGGTCGACCACCGATCGGCGGCGAACTGCGGCCGGGCGGCATCGACCCAGCGGCGATAACTGGCCTCTTCCACCACCGAGAGAGGAGATCCGATCTCCTCTCGTAGCGCCTCCGCGGCTCCCCATAAAGTGGCGGCTCGTTCGCTGTGTCCTTGTCCAGCGGCAACGGCTCCCAGGCCTTCCAGACAGAAGGCTATGCCGGATTTCTCTCCCAGTTCGGTAAAGAGGGAAAGGCTCTCATGGAGGAAACCAATTGCACGTTCGTACCTTCCTTGCGCCTGGGCGGCGCTACCGAGACTCACCAGGGAGACCGCGATGTCCCAAGTATCACCCAATTGCCGGCCGATGGCCAGGGTCTCCTCCAGCAGATCGGTGGCCCGCTCGTAGTCACCCTGCTCCAGGGCAATGGCTGCGAGATTTGCCAGCGGCCCTGAGGTGACTCTGGCATCGCGCAACTCTCGAGACAGCGCCAGAGCCTCTTCGTACCACGTGGTGGCCTCCTCATACCTTCCTCGACTATGGGCCACAACCGCCAGATTGTTGAGGCAGATGGCGACAGCCTTGGTATCTCCGAGCTCCCGCCGAAGTGCCAGGCTCTGCTCCAGGTAGTTGACCGCGGAGGGATAGTCCCCCTGTGACGTCGCGACCATTCCTACCCCATTGAGCACCTTCGCCCGCAGCGCCGGCTCCGCCGGAGGCTGAGCCAGCGTTGCCTCCATCCACAGCCGCGCCTCGGCGAAATGCGTGTGGTACAACCAGAAACGAGTAAGAGTGCCTACTAACCGAGCGAACTCGTCTCCACCCTGCTGCTGGAAATACATCAGAGCCGCTCGCAGGTTGTCGTGCTCCCTCTCGAGACGTTCCAACCACAGAGCCTGCTCGGGGCCCCCCAGCTTCGCATCAGCCTCTTGAGCACGGACTAAGAAATGTACTGCATGCGTCCGCCGCGTGGCTTCTGCGTCGCCCGCCTCCTCCAGCCGCTCGCCGGCATACTCACGGATGGTTTCCAGCATCCGGAAGCGAGGCTCCTCCGCTTCCTCGTGTCGCATCAGGCTCTTCTCCACCAGGGACGCGACGGCATCAAAGATGTCGAGGGCGAGATCTCCGGACGCGTGGAGCACCGCCTCGGCGTCGTCGAGGGTGCAGCCACCACTGAAGACAGAGAGTCGCGCAAAGACTTGACGCTCCGCCTCGTCCAGGAGGTCATAGCTCCAGTCGATAGTGCCGCGTACGGTCTGCTGTCGGCGGGGAAGATCCTTGGCTCCCCCCGTCAAGAGGGGTAAGCGCCTCCTCAGCCGGGAGAGGAGAGCCGGAGGCGGAAGGAGGCGGATGCGGGCGGCGGCGAGCTCGATGGCCAGTGGCAGGCCATCCAGGCGCTGGCAGATACCCACTACCGCATCCACGTTGGTAGACGTCAGCGCAAATCTCGGATCGACCGCTCTGGCCCGCTCGACAAACAGAGCGACCGAGTCGTACCTCGCCACGTCGTCCAGGGAGGACCGGTGACTGAGGTCGGGCACGGAGAGCGACGGTACCGCGTACTCGTGCTCCCAGGCCAGGCGCAAGGGAGTGCGGCTGGCGGCCAGTATTTTCAGGTGCCGGCATCCGTCAAAGAGTTCGGCCAGGAGCGGAGCGGCCTCCAGCAGGTGCTCAAAACTGTCCAGCACCAGGAGGACCCGTTTTGCCCGCAGGTAATCAATGAGACTCGCGGCTAGACCTTTGGCCTCTTCTTCCCGCACCCCCACAACGGCCGCAATGCTCGACAGGACCAGTTTCGGATCGGAGAGAGGTGCCAGTGGGACGAGGTGGACTCCGTTGGGAAAGGCGGCGATAGAGCGCGTGGCGACCTCCAGAGCCAGACGAGTCTTGCCGGTACCGCCCGGACCGGTGAGCGTGAGGAGCCGGACTTCCGGTTTTGCCAAAAGGCTCTCCACCGCAGCCAGCTCCTCTTCCCTTCCGAGGAAAGGGGTCGGTTGAGCAGGAAGTTGCTGCCTTACCGGCTCCGCCGCCCCGCCGTCTCTCTTTCCGGATATCGTCCGGAGCAGGAGGTCGAGGTCATACTCGAAACGGGCATCACTCAGCTCCAGAGCGTTTCGTCGAGCGAGGGGGACCAGCGGGTCAGGTAGATCCTGGGCAGCCGGCATCTTTGCTCCCTGGACCAAGACAGGGATCACCATGATGCCCCGCTCGAGCGCTGTGGCGACCTCTCGTCGCACGAAGTCCTCGGGGTCATCGAGGCGTCGGTGACCCTCAGCGTCCATGGCGTTGAGCCAGCGGGGACCGATGAGCGCCAGGAGGACGTCACAGGAACCCACAGCCTCCTGCAGGACCTGCACGAAGTCCTCCCCGGGATGAATGCTCGCGAGGTCCATGAAGACGTTCGCGGAGCCGAGGTGATTTCTCAGCCGCTGCGCAAGCCATCCGGCGTGGCCGGCACTATCGTCCCTCCGGTAGCTGAGAAAAATCGTCGGCATCTCGGGCGACGTGACAGACATGAGGGGATTATACCGATGTGTCACCTCGACAGGTACGGCGGCAGCGAGCTATCTTTCAAGCCGCCGGCAGGTCTGGGTCCCGCCCATCCGTTGCCTCGGAACGGCGAATCACGCCGCGTGCCCGGCGCCACACCTCCCGCAGGCGGCGCAGTTCCTCGGCGTCGGGCTCGCGCTCGGCATAACGTCGGACGACATAGGTCTCGGTGATGGCGGCGAATTCGGCCTGCCCCTCCGGCCAGCGGGTTTGCAGATGGTGCAGGAACTCCTGCGGCGTGACGCTGCCGCGGCGGGACACGCCGTAGGTGGCTGCCCGGTGCAGCAGCTGCGCGTAAATCCGCCGCACCGGATCAGCGGGATACGTTGGACCCAGCACACGCCGTCTGGCTCGCGTGACACCCTGACCGGCCGTCTCGATGCCGCGGCGGAAGAGCCCGGCCAGCCAGGCCAGGAAGAGACGCCAGGCCGCACCGGGTGTCAACAGACGGCCACGTTCTTCCTCAAAGCCTTCCTCGCGCTCTTCCTGCTCGCGCCGTGGAATCGCCGCGACGAGCAGCAGGACCAGGCTGATGACGACGAGGGCCGTGACGATCAGGATGACCGCGGTCAACCCGCCGTGCGCGGCCGCATGGTGGCCATGGTGCGCCGTAAGACCGTGTTGCAGCCCCTTGGTACGCGGGGGTCTCGGTCGCCGCATGTGGGGCAAACGAACGTGGACATGTCCGAGGAGCCAGATGATGGGATACGCCAGGATGGCAGCGATCAGCGCGATGCCGTTAGCGATGACATTCCAGACCGATCCGAGGAGGCTGTCGAGATAGAGTCCGATATTGAGGGAGAACAGGCTGATCGCGACCAGACTGATCAGAAGCAGGATTCCCAGCTGGATGCCGACGGCCAGGGAAACGGAGGGAGCGGTGCCCCGCTCGCGGTGTGCCTCGAGACGTGCCATGGCGAGAGCGGCAAGCCCGGCCAGGATATAGGCGATACCGGCCAGTGTGAGGATCGGCCAGGTCGTGCTGCCCACAGCCCGCGCGACCGCCAGCACGATCCCCAGCAGTACCAGCCCGAGACCGAAGGCGAAACGGCGCCGTACCTCCTCGTAGTCGGGGGCCTCCTGCGAGATCGTCGTGCCGCGCCAGTAGAAAAGGCCGAGCAGCACGGCGAGAACAATCGTCGAGGAAAGGCTCCGTGTCCCCACCAGCGCGATACCAACTGCCAGCACGATCCCGGGCCCGGCCAGGACAGCGCGTTCGGCCGGTCCGCGCAGGCGCGCCGTGGCAACGCCCAATTCGACACCGGTGCCGGCGACTTCGCACACCAGGATGAGCCAGAAAATGCCCGCTCCGGCCGGTGTCAGCCGGTCCAGCCCGGCGGCGGCAATGACCATGAAGCCGGCCAGCGCTTCCACGGCGGCGAGCAGGACGACGAGAGCGATCTCTTTAGGATGCGGCACGAACCACTCGCGGGAATAGATGATGAATCGGTACGCCCGGCACCGCGGGTGGGGCGACATCGCCGACGTAGACGATGGCGACCCGGTCGCGCAACCGCCGGCCCGTCAGAATCGGGATAGTCGGCGGCGAGATGACGGGTGTGACGAAAAGGACCGAGGTGCGTGCATCCAGACGCAGCGACTCATCGGAGAGGAGATCCTGCGCCGGATAACGGCTCGCGGCCGAGATGCGCGCCAGCCGATCGAGAATGGCTGCTGTCTGACTGAGATGGGCGCTGGGGAGAATGCGTGTCCATCCCTCCTGGCCCATCGCCGACCCGTTGGCGTTCAGCCCCACCGCGTACCCTTTCTCCAGTCCCCACACGGCGAGTGAGGCGGCAGCGTCGATCGCCGCCTCCATGCGCTCGACGTTGATGCCTTCCCAGAGGTAGTCGTACGTGTTGATGTTGAGCAGGATGAGGAGATTGGCCGTGGTACTGGGGTCACAGACGCGGACCTGCAATTCACCACTGCGGGCCGTGGCTTTCCAGTGCATCTTGTGCAGCGGGTCTCCGGGCCGGTATTCCCGACTGCCCGCCAGCAGCGTCGGGTCCTCGAGCAGAGCGCGCTGCGGGATCAGCTCACCCATGGCGTCACGGAAGGGCATGCCGGGCTCGCCCGGCGTGTAGACGTTCGGGTAGACGACAATCTCCAGCGGCTCGCCGAGTGTCCCCTCGGTCTGGAACATGCCGAAGGGATCGCCTGAGCTGGCCGTGGCCGGGCCCAGCGTGTAGACACCGCGGCGCAGCGCCTTGATGCGATACCGCCGGGTCAGCGAGCCGTAGGGACCGAGCGCTGCGTCGATCACGAGCGAGAACTGATTGGTCCCGGTGCGCTCGACCCCGCCGGAGAATCCCAGCACATCCGCCAGCCGGTGGTCGTTGCGAACGCTGCGGAAGTGGATGGTGTCGACGACGTGCAGCCAGCCGAGGGGCAATAGCTTGCGATTCTCGAGACGCACGACCAGTTCGGCCTCGTCGCCGGGAAAGAGACGCGAGGGAATAAGCTCCTGCGTGTAGGTGAGTCCTGAGAGTCCGGAGCCTGCCGTGAGACGGGCCAGTCCGATGGACAGGAGCGCCGTCGCCGCGACCACGGCCAGCGCCGGAATGCTCATGAGAACAGCCGCGATCAGGACGACCCCGAACAGGATGGCGAATTCACGCGGCTCGGGGAACTGTCGGAAGCGGTCAGAGTAGACCAGGTAGAGGGCCGGGAGACCGATCAGCAAGCCCACGAAGGCGACCTGCGCCAGGACGTGGACGGCGCTGCTCATGACACCGCTTCGACCGGCACCGGCACGGAGCGCGTGATCTCGTCCACGATTTCCCCGGCACCACGGCCGCGCATCCGCGCCTCCGGAGACGGAACGATGCGGTGGGCCAGGACGAAGGGGGCCAGGTACTTCACATCATCCGGCGTCACGAAGTCACGGCCCTGGACCAGAGCGTAGGCCTGCGCCCCGTGATAGAGGGCGAGGGACCCGCGTGGGCTGACGCCGAGCGCGATGGCCGGTTGATCGCGGGTGGCGCGCACCAATTGGGTGATGTACTTGCGAATATCGGGCGCGACGTGGACGGCGGCGATCGGGCCGTGGAGAGCGCGGATGTCGTCCGGAGAGGCGACCGGGGCGAGTGACTCGATGGGGTGTCCCGCTCCCTGGGAGAGAATGATGGACTCTTCCTCCTCCTCGGAGGGATACCCGACGGTGAGGCGCAGCATGAAGCGATCGAGTTGCGCCTCGGGCAAGGGGAAGGTGCCCTCGAGCTCCACTGGGTTCTGGGTAGCGATCACCATGAAGGGGCGAGGCATCGGGTAGGTCTCGCCCTCGACGGTCACCTGCCGTTCTTCCATGGCCTGCAGCAGCGCCGACTGCGTGCGCGGCGTCGCGCGGTTGATCTCGTCGGCGAGAACGATGTTGGCGAGGATAGGGCCGGGGCGGAACTCGAATTCGCTCTCCCGCTGGTTGAAGAAGTAGATGCCGGTGATGTCGGACGGGAGGAGATCGGGCGTGAACTGGATTCGCTTGAACGATCCGGAGAGCGACCGCGCCAGAGCGCGCGCCAGCGTCGTCTTCCCCGTCCCCGGCACGTCCTCCATCAGCACGTGCCCCTCGGTGAGCAACGCCACCAGGAGCAGCTCGATCACATCGCGCTTGCCGATGATGACGCGCTCGATGTTGTCGATCAGGCGCGCGAGTACGTCCGGCTGGTTCTCGGTCACCGTTGTGTCCTCATCCCGTGCCTTCAGAATACAGCCACCGTGAGCCGAATCAGAGCCTGTACGCTCTCAGTCGCTCCCCCACGGCAGCGATGATGCCCGTACTCACCAGCACGGCCACTCCCCCGATGATGACCGACGCCGGCGCTCCCAGCGCACGGGCCACGACACCCGCTTCCAGTTCGCCCAACTGCGGGCCGCCCATAAAGAACACCATGTTGACCGAGGTCATGCGGCCGCGTAGTGCGTCCGGGGTCGCGATCTGGCGGATCGTCTGACGCAGGATCATGCTGACCGTATCGGCGGCTCCGGTTCCGGCCAGAGCCAGCAGCGAGATGGCGAAGATGTGGGAGACGCCGAAGAGAACGGTGGAGGCGCCGTAGGCAGTAATGGCCAGCAGGATGACCAACCCCTTGGCGTGGATGCGGGCCGCATAGAAGGAGAGGATCACACCGGCCACGATGGCCCCCGCCGACGGTGCCGCATAGAGCAGCCCGTAGCCGGCCGAGCCGACGTGCAGGACGGTTTGCGCGAAAATCGGCAGCAGCGCCGTGGCCGAGCCGAAGAAAGTGGCGACGAAGTCGAGCGCCATCGTCTGCAGGATGATCGGCGTGCGCACGACAAAGCGCAGTCCTTCCACCGCCGCACCAAGACTCACCCGCGGGACGGCCCCTTCCAGGACCGGTGAGCGCATCAGCAGCAGGGCGACCAGGACCGCCGCATACGAGATCACGTCGATCACGTAGACGCTGCCGACGCCGTGAGCGGCGATGATGAGCCCCGACGCGCTGGGCCCGAGCACGGCGCCGGCTTCGAATGCGGTGGTGCTGAGACTTAGGGCGTTCGGCAGCACGGCCTGCGGCACGAGCGAGGGCACCAGCGCCTGGCGCGCCGGGTTGTCGAAGGCCGACGCAGCGGCGGCAATGGCGGTCAGCAGATAGATGTTCCAGGCCGCGGCCGTGCCGCTGAAGGTGACCAGCGCCAGCAGGGCTGAGGCGCTCATCAGCACGCTCTCCGCGATCAAGAGAAGCCGGCGCCGGTCGTGCGCGTCGGCCACGACCCCTCCGAGCAGCGAGAACGCGATGATGGGAAGAACCCGGACCAGGCCGATCAGTCCCAGCGCGATCGGTGAATGGGTGAGGAGATAGATTTGCCAGGCCACCGCCGCCGTCTGCATCTGCGTGCCGACGAGGGAGATGAGAGACCCGGTCCAGTAGAGCCGGAAGTCACGGAAATAGAGGGCGGCAAAAGGGGAGGACGTGGCCGGCTGGGTGGTCACGTCCCAGTATCACCCCTTTACGTCAGCAGGAGTTCGGCTCCAATAGGCCGGTAACCGGCGGCGAGGACCGCCCGCAGCGAGGCGACATTGCCGAGGGCGACCTGCAAGAAGAGCGTCTCTCCGGCCGGGATCAGGTGCGCGGCGGCCGCGGCGAGGGCACGTCCCAGACCCTTCCCTCGCGCGTCCGGTGTTACCTCAAAGCCCGCTTCCCACCGGCCGGCCAGCCCGCGTCCGACGGTTAGTAGGCCTCCGTCCGCCGCATAGACACGCACATCGTGGCGATAGCGGAGACTGCGGCGTACACGCGGATGGGTCTGATCGATCATGAGCGAGAGATTCAGATCCGGCCGGCCGGGGCGGGCCGGTCCCCACAGGACGAGATCGTGAGCGCCGGGCCGAGCATCCAGGCGGGTTGCGAGTGCTTCAAGGAAACGCGGACCGAGGGGTGCCGTCAGTTCGCCCGGTGGACAGTACCCGGCGACCCATGCCGCCGGAACATCGGCGGCCACGATATGGTGGCCGCTGAAGGCGAGCACGGCGCCCAGCGCGCCGGTGGGGCGCGTCAGCACCTCCACCATCTCGTCGAAGGGCGGAAAATCACCCCGCGTGGCCCGCCCCAGCACGTCAAGGATTCGAACATCCGCCGGCTGCCGGCCTTCAAACGGCACGGCGTGCCGAGCCCGTCGCGATTGGTGGGTTGGGACGCTCATAGAGGCGCAGGGCTTCTCCCAACACCGCTAAGAGAAGGACTGGAGGGCAGGATGTGCGTTGTCGTTGGGGGCGACCCGCGACCCTGATCGCAGAGTCCCTCCAGACATATTGGAGACGCGGCGCCCACCTGGCTGCCTCTTGCTTGACACTAACCGTGTTTAGGCGCAAACTACATACATGACGGTGGATGTCGCGGAAGAACGGGTGGGGGTCCGGCGGCCGTCGGTCCTGGCGTGGCTGCGTCTCGTGCACGTCTTCCATAAGGTCGAGCGTCGGGCCGAGGAGCATCTTCGTGCCGGCGGCATCAGCATGGCGCAGGTCGATGTCATCGCTCGGGTCGGCGCCGACCCGGGTCTGACGCAGCAGGAGTTGGCCAACTCTCTGCTCGTCACCAAAGGGAACGTGTGTCAGCTGCTCGATCGCATGGAAGCAGCGGGCATGATCGAGCGCCGGCAGGACGGGCGGGCCAATCATCTCTATCTCACCGCAGACGGTTCGCGCATCTTTACCGAGATCGTACCGTGTCATGAGGATTTGATCGCTGCCCAATTTGAGGCGCTGACTCCGGAGGAGCAGCGCCTTTTGCTTGATCTGTTGCGCAAGCTGGATCAATCGCTGACGTGGTCTTGTGGCCGAGCCGAGCCGCGCTCAGACGCATCACGATAACGCCGAAAACGCGTCGTTCTCTACCGCTGAATGCTGCAGGCGTTCACCAGGTCGCCGAGACGGGGATAGCGTGGCGCGCAGAGTTGCAGCAACTTGAGGAGTAGTTCGCCCGTGGCGAGAGCATCGGCCAGAGCGCGGTGGCGCCCGCGTTCCGCGCGCTCTCTGTTGACGATGCCGAAGCGCCGGCAGCAGGCATCGAGATTGTGGCGTGGCATGTGCGGAAAGAGCCGGCGCGAGAGCATGCACGTATTGACGTACGGCGTACCGATCCGCTTGCCCCAGGCCTGCTCCAGGAAGAGCACGTCGAACGCCTTGTAACTGTGCTCGACGAGGGCCGCCTCACCGGCGAAGTCGAAGAAGAGACGCAGCGCCTCCGCCGTCCGTGGGCTGCCGACCAGCATCTCATTGTTGATGCCATGGATGCGGCGTGCCTCGAAAGGAATCGTCTTGTCGATGTAGACCAGCGTGTCGAATTCGTCCACGACACGGTTCCCGACGATCTTGACGGCGCCGATCTCGACGATGGCGTCCCGACGCGGATCAAGACCGGTCGTCTCGACATCCAGGCTGACAAAGGTGACCTGGTCCAGGGGCACGGTCAGCATCAGAGCGATCGACTCAGGAACAGAGGCAGAGCGGCGTAGAAGCGCGTTGCCTCCACAACCTCATCGACCGGAATCTGCTCGTTAACCGAGTGAGCGTAACGCTCGTCGCCCGGTCCGAAGCCGATGGACGGTATGTTTGCCTTGCCCATCCAGTACGTGCCGTTGGTCGAGAACTCCCATTTGCCGATTGACGGCTCGCGGCCGTAGGCGGCACGGAAGTCCTCCTCGGCGGCGCGCAGCAGAGGATGATCTTCCGACAGCGCCCAGGCCGGAAACACCTTGTCGACGGAGAAAACGAAGCCGGTGTAGCTCGGCTCCTCGTAGCGCGGGATCTCCACGGCGGCATTCTCCGCGCCCGGCAGAGAACGCACCTCAGCGAGCACGCCCTCCGCCGTTTCACCGAGCGTGACCCGCCTGTCGAGATACACCTCGGCCTCCGCCGGCACCGCGTTCAGCGACGGCGTGTTCACATCGACATTGGTGACGGCGATGGTGCCCGGACCCAGGAACGGGTGATCCGGCAACCTGTCATTCAGCGCCTCGACGCCGGCGATGAAGGGAACGGACTTATACACGGGATTCTCGCCGAAGCGGGGCATGGCGGCGTGGGCGCTCTTCCCCTTGAATGTGGCGCTCATCTCGACTCGGCCCCGATGACCCCGGTAGATCTCGAGGCGGGTCGGCTCGCCGATTACCACAAAATCCGGGCGGATCCCTTCGTGCTCGACCAGAGCGTGGGGAGCGATGCCGTCGCACCACTCCTCCATATTCCCGAAGTAGTACAGCGTCCAGCCGTCGAGAAGCCCGAGCTCCTTGAGGGCGGCTATGGCGTAGATCATCGGAGGCGTGGAGCCCTTTTCGTCGCAGGTGCCGCGCCCGTACATGATGCCGTTCTCGATTTCTGCCGCATAGGGATCGACGTGCCATTCAGCCGGATCCCCGACACCGACGGTGTCGATGTGGCTGTCGAAGAGGAGGCTGCATGTCCCCGACCCGGCGCGCCCGAGGATATTGCCCATACTGTCGGTGCGCACCTCGTCGAATCCGAGGGAGCGCATCCGGTTGCCGATCGCCTCTCCTACCGCGCCGATCTGCGATTCGGTACTCGGAATCCGCACGATTTCCTGAAGAAACGCGATGATGTCGTCCCGCCGCTGATCAACGTAGTCGTTGATGCGCGCCAGGGTTTCCCGTTCGGCCACAGCGAACCTTCCCGTCCGAATATGCGCCCATCGTACCAGAGGACACGAGCGGCGCGGACTTGAGTCCGCGCCGCATCAGCGACTACGGTCCTCCGATGGTCATGGGATCGCCGGTCTCGGGAATGGCCGGTGCGCCCGCCGTCGACCGGTGGCGTTGCACGGCCAACCAGTAAATGCCACCCAGGATCAGCAGGATGGCGATAGACAATTCGAACATTGGCGCGCCGCCCAGGATGGGGACTTTACCCAGGGAGGTAAATGCGCTGCTCAGCGCCGGGTTGGTGAGCGGCCGGGGCCAGGCGAAGTTGACCAGCATGCTGAGACCCCAGAGCACCGCCAGGACGTTGATGAGCATACCCCAGCGCCCCAGCGTGAAGGGCGCCTCGTCGCGTGGCCACCCGTTCTGGCGAGCGCGCAGCAGGACCAGATTGGTCGCCGTGTATGCCAGATAGATCAGACCGGTCGCGCCGCTGGCGATCACCCCGATCTGCTGGCTGATGATGAGCGGCAGGGCGCCGATAACGGCGGTGACGATCGCGGCGGCGATCGGTGTCCCCACCAGGGGATTGACACTGGCCCACAGTCCCGACAGCGGGAGGCGTCGGTCACGACTCATGGAGAAGACCAATCGAATGGCGGCGGCCTGGATGGAGAGGAGACAGACGAAGATCGCAATGCTGACGACGGCGAGGTAGATATTGCCCCAACCGGAGCCAAGCGCTCCCTTGATGATGTCGGGAAGTGGCGTGGCGCTGCTCATGATGCCGGGGATGTTCTTGATGGCGAGGATCGCCGCCAGCAGGAAGAGGGCGCCGACGAACAGCGAGAGCAGAACGGCTGACAGCAAGGCACGCGGCGCGGAACGCCGGGGGTTGATAGTTTCCTCCCCGAGGGAGCCCGCGGTGTCGAAGCCGTAGATGACAAAGAGAGACATGAACATCGCCAGCAGGAACGTGCCGAGATAGCCGGCGCCCTCGCCCGGCGTATGCTGCGTGCCGGCCGGATTGACGAGGACGCCCAGCGACTGGTGATGCCCCACGATGAGGAGCACGAGGGCGAACACAAACATGCCGACGATCTCGGCAGCGACACCAATGTTGTTGATGATGGAGAGGATGCGGACGCCGGCGATATTCAGCAGCGTGGTCAGAATGATGGCGGCCAGCGCGATTTTGACTTCGTTCCCCGCCGTGAGGGCCCAGCCGAAGATCGGCGAGAGTGTGAGTGGCAGCGTGAAGGCCACCGCGGTGATGGTGAGAAGCGTGGCTCCCAGGTAGAACCAGCCGATGAACCAGCCGGAGGCGGGACTGGCGACGCGCCGGCTCCACTGGTAGATCGAGCCGGCCACCGGGTAGTGGGAGGCGAGTTGCGCGAAATTCAGCGCCACGAGCAGCTGCCCGATAGCGACGATCGGCCAGCTCCAGAAGAAGGCGGGCCCTCCGGTGCTGATCCCGAGCGCGAAGAGGGCAAAGGTACCGGTCGAGACGGAGATGTACGAGAACGCGACCGCGAAGTTGGAGAAGACACCGAGGGTGCGCTGCAGTTCCTGACTGTAGCCGAGCGAGCGCAAATGTTCGGCGTCGATCTCGGCCTGAGACTGCGTGGTGGGGACGGACACAGCTATCCTCCTGCGCAAATAATTAGGGATAAAAGTCCTGATTCCACACTACATCCGCCTCATTGATCCGTCAACAGTTTGGGGGAGCATGGCTTGATCCCTCGCCTCTCTCGCCGCAATGCGAGTGGGGGTAGGGGGTGCGGGCCATCCCGTTACCCCGTCATCTCTCCGCCTCGACGACGATGATCTCGTTGGCATAGGGATTGGGGAGGGGGGCGTAGCCACGGTCACCCCAGCCGGTCATGAGGACCCGGCGTACGCCGAGTCCCGCGCCTTCGACGGCGTCGACGGTCTCCCGGATGCTGTATTCGCGAATGTGCTCTAGCCGGTCCGGAAAGGGAGCGCCGAGGGGCAGGTCGGGAACGGGCTCGTGGAAGCTCTCGCCGGTGGCCAGGGTCTCCATATTGGCGGCGCGGGCGATATTGGGAGTCGTCAGCAAGAGACGGCCGCCCGGGCGCACGAGCGAGCCGACCTCGGCGAGCACCCCCTGGGGCGCGAAGGGAAGGTGCTCGAGCACTTCGGACAACACGACATAATCTTGAGACGCCGGTTCGAAGGGAGGCGGCGTGCGGCCGATGTCGTACTCCCGGATCTCGATGCCCGCGGCCGCCGCGAGGCGGGCGAGCGTGGGATCGCGTTCCGTCGCGACGATAGCGTGACCACGCCGACGCAAGAGGATGGGCAGGAAAGCGAGACCGCTGCTAATGTCCGCTCCGGGGCCCGAGGCGCCGGCCAGAAGGGAGGCGAGAACATTGAGGCGCGGACGTGCATAATCGAATGCCTCCAGCACCTCGTCCGGCGTGCCGACGTCGTGGGAAGAGGCCGCCACCTCGGTTCGGATCTCCTCCAGGATGGGTTCGAGCGTGCGATCGATCGCGGCGTTCCGAACGGCGTCGAGGGGATAGAGAGTCACGTGCCTGCCGACATCGCATCCATATAGTTCAGCCTATCCCGCGGCTCGGGAAGGGCATGTATCTTGCGCCGTTTTACACGGGAGACCCGCGAGGGGACAGAGGGAATGGAGACTGAACAGGACACCACAATCGAGCATCTGATGGAGGTGGCCGAAGAGCACGGTCACCTCACGGGGGCCGACATCATCGCTGCCGTGCCGGCTGCCGCTAGCGACGCCGACGTCATGGAGTCTCTCGTCGAGCAGCTGCGCCGCGAAGGCGTCGATGTCGCCGACGAGGTGGTGGAGGACGAGGAGCAGGAAGCGGAAACCGGCGAGGAGGAGATCCAGGACATCCGGGCGATTACCGGGGATAACTCGATGACCGACGCCGTCCGCCTCTATCTGCGCGAGATCGCCCGGGCGCCGCTCTTGAATCATCAGCAAGAAATCGAGCTTGCCAAGCGTGTCGAGCAGGGAGATGAGGAAGCCATCCAGATCCTGACGCGCTCCAATTTGCGCCTGGTGGTGCACGTGGCAAAGCGCTATCTCAATCGGGGCCTGCCGTTGCTCGACCTGATTCAAGAGGGCAACTTTGGCCTGATGAAGGCGGTCCAGAAGTATGACTGGCGCCGTGGTTTCCGCTTCTCCACCTACGCCACATGGTGGATCCGCCAGGCCATCACCCGGGCCATTGCGGACAAGGCGCGCACCATACGCCTGCCGGTCCATATTCAGGACCGAGTGCGGGCGATGAACAATTGTTGGGAGAAGCTGTCGCGCGAATATGGGCGGCATCCGACCGATGCCGAATTGGCTTCTGCGCTCGACATCACCGTCGACGACCTGCACAAACTCCTTAACGCGCTCCCCGAGCCGATCTCCATTCACCGTCCGGTGGGGGAGGAAGGCGAAGAGGAACTGGAAGGGTTCGTCGAAGATGAAACGGCGATCGATCCGGAGGTCACGGCATCGCAGCGGGTAATGAAGGCCGACATCCTGCGCATCATGGATACCCTGCAGCCGCGTGAGAAGGAGATCCTCATGCTCCGCTTCGGCATGGGGCAGGATGAGCAGCCGCACACGCTGGAAGAGGTGGGGAGGATTCTGGGGCTCACCCGTGAGCGTGTCCGTCAGTTGGAAGCGCGCGCTCTGCGCAAGCTGCGCGAGCCGGAGCAGGCCGAACAGTTGATGGCGTACCGCTAGGAGGCAGCATGATCGATCTGCAGGGAGTGCAGCCGGGGATGGACGTGCACGACAGCAACGGCGACAAGATCGGCACAGTGGCATCCGTCGCGACGACCTGGAAGGGAGGCTCGGGGCTCGACGAGACGTCGATTGACGTTGATGCCGGCAGCACGCCGAACACCTACATCAAGGTGCAGAACGGCCGGACGATCTGGGTGCCGGCCAACCAGGTCACGGGTGTCGATCCCGGCAAGAGCGTCACCCTCGCCTGCGAGCGGTTCACCTGCTACGAGACCTACGAGCTGGAGCCGCCCGGACTGACCGCCGACTCGCAACCAGGGTCATAACGGCAGAGCATCTGCAATTGGCGTCCCGAGGCAGGTACCGTCATCCTTGCTCCCGACGGGCGGCGCAGTCCGGGTCATGGTCGTCTGGGTTCACGATCGGCACAGCGCAGCTCGGTAGACATACCGTCGCGAGGGCGGCAACCATTACCCTGATCGCGGAGCACCTACCCGCTCGCTGCACGGTCATCACGATACCCGCTCTGGCTTCATCCGCTGTCGAAACGGCGGAACCGCGCTGGTGTAACAGATAACCGCTTGACCGCGGGCGCCGGGTTGTGGTTGCTTCCTGGCGAGCGTCCGGTTGTACCGAGCCCCTGTTGCATTTGGTGTTCGAGCGCGTTAGTTCCGTGGGAAAGACGATGTCTGAGCCCATCGCGTGACGATACGAGTAGCCGGAGATGGAGAGATTACTCGCCCCGATGACGGCGTGGAGGGACAGCTGGCGTGCCTCATGGATTGCTACGAGACGCGCCTCTTTCGCTACGCGTACGCCCTCACCGGCAATTACGACCTCGCTCAGGATTGCACGCAGGATGCCTTCCTTCGCGCCTACGCCAATCTCCGCAAGAGAAGACCGGTGACGGCCACCTGGCTCTATACGGTCGTTCGGAATCTGGCAATGGATGAGTTCCGGCGGCGCCGCAAGGTCAGCGCAGGGGATGAGGATCTGGAACGGGTGCCGGTCGAGGGCATCGGCGAGGGGACGGCGCTGCGAGCCGCTTTTGCCGACCTGTCGCCTGACGATCGCTCCGTCCTGTATCTCCTCGCGGTTGAGGGGTACAGCCCGGAGGAGATCGCCTCCCTGCTGGGGACGACGTACGGCGCGGTGCGCATGCGAATTTCCCGAGCCCGTCAGCGCCTGCGGCTGGCGTACGAGGCAAGCTCATGACGCACGAGCACTATAGCGAGCTTCTCGCCGTGCGCGGCTACTTGTCGCCGGAGGATGAGGCGGATCTATCCGCTCACCTTCACACATGTGCTTCCTGCCGCGCGACAGAGGCTGTTTACCGACGCCAGGACCAGTTTCTCCGGCATGTGGCCTGGCCGGTGCCGCCGGCGACGTTGCGTGACGACGTCTGGGATCGCCTCGGCCCACGGCTGCCCTGGTATCGCGGCCTTCGCCTGCGCCACTTCTTCCCTCTGGCGGCCGTGTTGGTCATTGCCTTGCTGCTCTGGAAGCTGCCGGTGTCGCACCCCTCCTCCGGGTCGGTCGCCTCGTTGCCGGCAGCACGGTCCGAGACGGATGCTGCCGTCCAGAAGGGACTCAAGGCGGCTCCGGTGTATGGGCCTCTTATCCCCCGCGTGCCCGCCGGGCCAGTCGTCGACAAGAGCCTCAAGATTTCGGGACGTGCTGCGAACGCAAAGGGTGTGGCGCTCAAAGGCTGCTGCCCGCACGTGTGGAGGCTGACCCTGCGTCAACCGGCAGGATCGGCGTTCGGGTTCGAAATCATCGATCGTTTCCTGGTGTCAGGACCGGGATCCGGGCACCACACTTCGGAGACGTACGTTGTAAATCAATTGTGCGGCCCGTTGTCTCAATATGTGGCTCCATGCACCAGACGCACCTATACGGTGCGTAGTGGTGAGGGAGATTTCGTCGCTAGATGGACGGTGCAGTGGGCCTTTGTACAGCGCACCGGTCCCAATCAGACGTCCGTGTATGTGTTCCGCACCCTGACGGTGGGGCCGAAGACGCCCAACGCCGTCACCGTCATCTATCCGGGCACGTAGGGCCGTTTCTGCATTGATGCCGGTGACGGCAGGTGCACCGATCCGTCCTACCGCGGTCGGCGACGCGGATGGAGCCGAAAGGGATGCGCCGGGGCCTCGAAGGCTCACTCCCCGTGCGGTGAGCAGGGCAACAATCCCTGCCGGAGTGTCCAGCAGTCCCGCCACCCAGAACAACGTGTCAAGACCAACTCATACGAGAGAGACCGATGGGGTCGCGGACCGGACGCTGGGTGATGAGCTAGCCGTCGACGCCGAACCCGAGGTTCGGGAAGCAGTCCAGATGGCCCGCGAGAGTGACATGGGCGTTGTTCCGCGGACTCACGAACCCACCCGCCAGGAAGCCGAGATGCTGCCGCGTTGCCTGAGTGATGTTGCCGGGAAAGGGACCCGGCGATGACCGCATGAAGAAGCTGTTCGGACCGTCGGACCCATTGAACGGCGGGTAGCTGATATAGCCCCGAACAGCCAGACCGTAATTGTCGTAGAGTCGGTGCGGACGCGCGGCACAGAAGGCGAATGCCTGCGACACGGTGAGGGTGACGCGCGCCTGTGCGGGTGACAGCGGTGGCTCGAGTGTGATACCGGACGTGACCACGCGGTGGAGAGTCCCGGCGGTCACGTCGACGACGACGTCGGAGAACTGCAGTGGGTGCGTGACCGGCACATGGAACAGCGCCTCGAAGTGACCGCGCTGCCGACCTGACCGGAGGCGAACCTGAAAATCGGCCGACTCGACAACGCGACGGTCCAAGTGCCAGCTGACGTGGCGCAAGGCCAGGGTCACCGCGATGGGGGCCACCCGCTTGCGCGTCGACACCTGGACAACGACCCGCAAAGTCTGACTGTTCGGCACCTGCTTCCAGTCCGCTGGGACCCAGTGGCCGTCCCAGGCGTACAGCCGCTCGCTCACGATCAGTGGTGGGAGAGTGCCGGCACGAGCGGGTGCCAGCGGAACAATGGCGGCGACGATGAGCGACAGCAGGACGAGCACACGCATGGGCGGATCCTTTCGAGTCTCTCTCCTGGAAACGGCCTCGGGCCCGCTTTGTCACACCTCGCCGGAGAAAGACGGGGAGTGAGCCGGACGACTTCACGCCGGCCGCAGGGCCCCGTAGCCTTCTCTCAACCCGTAGACGACGATGACCAGGGCGGCCAGCGGGTCGGCCCACCACCAGCCGGCGAGAGCGTTGAGGGCAATGCCGATGAGCACCGAGCCCGCCAGAATGCCGTCCACGACGGTGACCCGGGACTCCTTCAAGAGCACCGGGTTGCCGAGCGCTTGCCCCGTCCTCCCCTTCCCGTAAGCGAGCAGGAGCATGGCGGTGAAGGTCAGAGCCAGCCAGATGATGCCGGGGACGGAGGTCTGCGCATGGAAGCGTGTGATCAGGACGATGGCCGACTGGATGGTGAGGTAGATCGCCAGCAGAAGAAACGCGATGCCGATCAGCCGCTCGGCGAGCCGCTCTCTGTCCTCGTTGATGGCCTTGAGCTGCCAGACGACCACGACCGAGGCGAAGATCTCGATCACGGAATCAATGCCGAACCCGGCGAGCGCGACCGAGCGAGCCGTGTAAGCGGCGACGAGCACGATCACACAACCGACGACATTCCAGCCGAGCGTGGCGTATTCCAGTCGGAGGCCGCGGGTAACGAGCGCCGAACGATCACGCACCTGGTCGACCGCGCCGTCCAGACTCATCCCTCGGTTCCACTCGACGCTACGTTGAGCGCCGTTCGCCAGGAGCGCATCTCTGCCCCTTTTGGTTCATCGGCGAAGCGGTAGTCGTGCTTGCGGGCGAGCTCGGCGAGATCGTCGGTGATCTGCCGCAAGGTGCGTATCTCGACCGCGCGAAGGAGAACCTGCTGCGCGTCGCTCGCGACGTCGCCGGCCAGGTGATAGTGCCCGAGACAGAGGCGAGCCGCCCGTGAAAAGAGAGCGGCGAACTCCTCGTTCTCGAGAGCCGCCAGCATGGCGCCAATCACCGTCCAGGTGATATCTCGCTCCGCATCACAGACCGTACAGGGACGGCGGGCAACCTCGCTCTCCCATGTCGCCCCCGGAGCGCTGCGCACCAACCGCGACAGGTCAAGCAAGCTGCCGGCAGAGCGACTCTGACCACCCTCGAGGGAACGCAGGTGCGCCGTCAGGACGTCGCGCAGAATGATGGCCGTGCCCAGCGCATCGCCCTGGCGCAGGATGAAGCCGGCATGATAGCGGCAGAAGCCACCAGCCTGACGGATGGCCTGGCGCGCCGGGACGTCGTTGACATTCTCATAGAAAAGGGCGTCGATGCGTCTCTCGACGCCGCGGCGCACCGCCAGACAGACGCCACAGACGTCAGACCCGTCCTGCCACAGACGCTTGAGCTCAAATGCAGTCGTGCTCAGCTGACTGTCACCGTCTTGCTTCCCGATGATTTCCTCCTTCGCGCCTCGCTCCATGCCGGCAGATTGATCAGCCGGCAATTGGCGCGTAGTGTTAGACGTGCGTCCTCTTTAAGATCCTGCCGGAAGGGAGTATGGTGCCGATAGAGTTCCGGCGCGATGTGGTAACGGCGCGTTTTGTGAACCCCGCCGGCGGTGAGATCGAAGATCGCCGGCTCGACATTCGCTTTGATCCGCTTCTCCATACCTCGTCTCGTATCGCGCCCGGAGTCCGTCTCCCGACGGCACAACCCGAGGCGCTGCTGCCGCTCCAGCAGCCTGACCCGACCTGCCCCTTTTGCCCTGGGCGTGTGGAGAAGGTCACGCCGACGCTGCTGCCGGCGATCGCCCCGGAGGGCAGAATTCGGTGCGGCGAGACGCTCCTCTTTCCCAACCTGGTGCCGTACTCGCAGTACGCAGCGGTCGCCGTTTTCTCCTCTCGACACTGGCTCTCCCTCCCGGACTTTACTCCGCCGCTTCTGCTCGACAACCTGAACGCCGCGCTGTCCTATATACGGCGGGTGGCTCAGGCCGACCGCAGTGTCCGGTATGCCGCATACAACGTGAACTATCTGTATCCATCGGGCGGCTCGTTGCCCCATCCCCACTCCCAGGTCTACGTGGACCGACATGCCACCACCATGATGCGGCTGCAGGAAGACGCGGCCGTCAGCTACCTGGCACGTCACGGCCGTCCATTCTGGGAGGATCTCGTCGACGAAGAGGAGGGCCGGGGCGAGCGGTTCATCGGCAGGCTGGGGAGAACGGCGTGGATTACCCCTTTTGCTCCACTCGGCTTCAACGAGGTGCGGGTGATCGTGCGCGGCGTCGGGACGGTGTTGGAGCTGACCGACGCCGACCTGCGCTCACTTGCCCACGGTATCGCGCGCGTTCTGATCGCGTATGACGATCAGGGATACAACAGCTTCAACCTCGCCCTGTCCTCCGCCCTTGATCCCGCGCGGCCGGCGCTCGGCGTGACCATGTCGATGATCACGCGCAGCGCCCTTGTCCCCTACTACCGAAGCGATGCCATGTACCTGGAGCGATTGCACTGGGAAGCCGCGGTCGATCGCCCGCCGGAGGAGGTCGCAAGGGACCTGCGCACCGTCTTCGGCTGAGCGAGCCGCTATTGTCGAACCATGAGCAGCCTGACAATCTTTGGTGCCTGTGCGGTCACGGTCATGATGGTGTCCTACGCACTCGAGCGGCGGTCCTCCTGGTGGATTCTGGTCTTTGCCGGCGCCTGCGCCGCCTCCTCGGCGTACGGATGGCTGGCCGGCACCTGGCCGTTTGGCGTGGTCGAAGCGCTCTGGGCAGTGGTCGCCGCTCGTCGCTGGCAAGTGACGCGGACGTGAGTGATCTGCAACTGTTCCTGGTCAAGATGGGGACAAAACTGTTCGGGGGGTATCCCATGAGTCTGGCGTCGCCGGAGCCGTCTGTCTAGCGGCCTTTCGGCACGAGTCACGCGCTGACAATTGTCACCGCTCTATCGTGATGGACCTCACTACTGGACATCCCGGGAACCGCATACGCTCGAAGGGAGCCATAACGGCACCCGGCGAGGAAGGAGAGCGCATGACACCACCAGCGATTGGTCCGACGGGAGGGCAGGCAGAGTTCCTTCAACCGGCAGCATCACGGCCGACCTACATCGCGGTTGTCTGGGCGTTCCTTCTCGTGCTTGGCGCCTTCTTTCTGTTTGCCGTGGCATCCGATCTGGCAGCCGATCTCCGGACCGGCATGCCCAACGATCATCTGGGAACCTTCAGGAGTCTGGCCGGAATATCGTGGACAGAGGCGACGGGCCAGGTCCGTGGCGTAACGAGATACATCACCTTGCTCGAAGTGACATACGCGTTCCATGAGTTGGTCTTTGCCGTCCTGTATCTCATCATCGTGGCGATCCCATTTCGTCAGGGTCGGCTCTGGGCCTGGTGGGCGTGCTGGCCCGTGGAGATCGCCAACGTCGCCTATCTCCTCACTTTCGGAGCTCACGACTCCACTATCTTCTACCGCGCCCTGATTGCGGCACTCGCTCTCCCGGTGTTGCTTCTGATAGCCGCTCCGTGGTTTTTCAGGAGCAAGTAATTCCGTCGGAGCCGCGCCTGTTCCATGAGGAGTCGTGCAGCGGGAGCCAGGACGTGCGAAATTGGAAGGAGCAAAGGACAGTATCGTGTTCAGCAGCGGCTTCAGTGAGCTCGTCCTCATCGTGAACGACGTCCGGCAGTCGGCGGTGTTCTACCGCGACGTCGTGAAACTGACCCCTGATACCGAGCCGAACGAGGAGTGGGCATGGTTCTGGGCGGGTGAGCCCGGGAAGCGGCAACGTCTCGCCGTGCACCGCGGCACCCTCCTCTTTGAGGAACACTCGCCGCTTCCCGAGGGCCGGCGCTTCGGGCAGGTGCACTTTGCCCTTGAAGTACCGCGCCGGCGATTAGATACTGCCGTGGAACACATCGCGCAGCAGGGCGTTGATGTCTATGGTCCCGTGCACTTTGACTGGATGCACGCGATGTCGTACTACTTCTACGATCCGGATGGGAATCTCGTCGAGTTCTGGAGTCCACAAGAGGACCGCTCGGACTCATGAAGCACCCGAGCCCGTCGTTGTCGCCGTAAGTCTGTAGGTCCGCAGCGCTTCACCGCCCTTCCTCAGCATCGGTTCCCGACGTAAGCATTGAGTCAGAGACTGGCTCGGCGTGGTGGAGTCATGCTGCCCTGTGCCGTGTCCCGGACGCGGACAGGGGCCGCGTCCCTACGGGGAGGGCGTGTAGACCAGCTGGACCGGCGAAGAATCTAGATTATGACCGCGTCCATAGGGAGAGGTCCTGCCCAGCCGACGTGGAGGATGCACGAGGAAACGTCGCATCTTCTGGTGGGGGATGGGGGACCGATCCTATCCGTGAAACGCCGGGTTCTCGCGGTCGAGGGCCCACTGCCGCGGGTTATTGACGATGTACTCCCGAATGGCATCCAACTCACGGTCGTTGCGAATCACCCGCTCGTAGAATCGCTGCTGCCACAGCCTCTTGTCATACGCCGGCCAGCTCTCCTGCTTGACCCCCAGCCCGTACTGCCAGACCGTCATGGTCTTGAACCGCCGTATCACATCACCGAGGGACGGGCCCTGTCTGAGATCCTTGAGGTCATGGGCGGCATCTGTCCTCTGCTCGACCTGACCTTGGAAACCCACGCCATTCCCTGTAGGGACGCGGCCCTTGTCCGCGTCCCGGGTCCCTTCCAGCACGACGATGCCGTGCACATGGTTCGGCATCACGACAAAGGCGTCGAGATGTACCCCGTCGTACACAGCCAGTTCCTGCCACACATCACGCACCATCGACCCTGGAGGCGAGAGATGCATCTCCCCCTCCGTCACGGCGCCGAGCAAGGGGCGGCGTCCGTGAATACAGATGGTGACGAAGTAATAACCGACCTGGGAGTAGTCGTAGCCCTGCAGGCGGGTAGTGCGCCGGGACGGGTGGGAGGAGGCCGGCCTTCTGGGAGGAGTGAAATCGGACGCGGCCCCTGTCCGCGTCCCGACGACACGATCGTTGCACGCCGGCCGCAGAGCATCCTCCCGGTGAGTCAATCTCCGGCTCGGCCCAATCGAGCAGGGACGGGTCCCGCTAATAAATGTATGGATTGCCGGCTTTGACCTGAAGGACCTTCGACGGCATCACCACCGATACCGCCTGGCCCTGGTAGGTCTGCTCACCCATCTTGCCTGTGACCGTCACCCACTCGTTGTCCTTGAGTGCGCCGGTCGGATCGTGCACGACCACGCCGATGGGGCGCGCGTCGGCGATGCAGCAGGTGATGAGGTAGCGCATCACCATGACGTCTCCCGGCGGCACGCCGGCCGAGTCGTGCAGGACCATGCCGGTGACCTGGACCGGCTTGCCCAGGTAGTCATGCGGGTTGGGATCGGCGGAGAGGGCACCGGCCCAGTCCTCGATGGAGAAGCTGCGGGTATCGACGGAGAGGGAGACGCGCTTCACCGCGATACCGTGGACCACGGTGAGGCCGGCCACTTCGGGGCCTCGCAGGCGGGCGGAGAAGGCGGCGAGGCTATGTGGCGGCACGGCGAGACCCAGCACGAGTGGCAATGCGAGCAACCCATAGGTGAGCGGAGACCGCGTCGTGCACGTACAACCGTCGTCGCAGGCATCCTCCCGGCCGACGACAGAGAGGGCGAGCAAGACGCCGGCCGCGGCGACCGTCGGCACGATATAGGTGGGATTGATGTACCAGGCCAGGACGTGTCGTAGGTAGAGTGACAGGATCAGGATGCCGTACCCGGCCAGCAGGACCGGGGGCAGGATGCGGTGCAGCGAGAGGCGCGGCTGGACGCGCGTCACGCGCTGCTCGAGTTCGATCGTCATAGCAGGGTCCCCTTCAGATTCAGCAGCAAGCTGGAGAGGAAGACCAACTCAATGGCGATCACGACCATGGCCAGGACGGCCCTGGGGCGGAAGGCGGTCAGCATCATGCCCACCGACTTCATGGAGATCATGGGGCCGAAGACCAGGAAGGCGAGCAGGGCCGGCGTGGGGAAGAACGAGGCGTACGACAGCGCGAAGAAGGCGTCCACCGTCGAGCAGATGGAGAGCACAAACCCGAGCGTCATCATGGCGAGGATGGCGAAGACGATGCCGCCCGCTACCCCGGTCAGGAGGGTTCGCGGCAGAATGACCTGACTGGCCGCGGCGATACCGGAGCCGATCACCAGGATCTGCATCATCGTCAGGAATTCGCTGCTGGCTTGACGTGCCGCGCGCCGCATCTTCGCCGCCACTCCCTGGTCATGGTGATGGTGATGGTGGTCGTGGTCGTGGGTCTCCCGCACGCCGGGAGCGATCAGGTTTTCCGTGCGCCCCCAGCGCCCGATGAGGAGCCCAGCGACTGCCGCCACGACGAAGGCGAGGCCGGCGCGCAGCCAGACCATCGACGGATCGTAGCGGAAGGCGGTCGCGGTGGCGAAGAGCGCCACCGGGTTGAGAATCGGAGCCGCCAGAAGAAAGGCAATGCAGCTCGACACCGGAACGCCTTTGGCGAGGAAGCGTCGCGCCACGGCGACATTGCCGCACTCACACACCGGCATCAGCATGCCGACACCCAGCGCGGGCACCAGGGAGAGCATCGGGTTCCGAGGGACCAGGCGCAGCAGCCGATCCTCACTGACGAAGACGTGCACCAATGCCGACACGGCGACGCCGAGCAGGAGAAACGGTGTCGCTTCCACCAGGATTCCGATAAAGATCGAGACCCAGTCTGGAAACTGTGCGGGGATAGGCACCTCCCAGGATTCCTTCAGTATATGGGGCTACGGCCGGGTGTAGGGCAGGACGGGCGGGTGCGCATGCGCTTTCTGATCGGCGGCGATGTCCGCCTCGGCAGCCGCCATGATGCCGTCCTGGATAGCGGTGAGCGGCGCGGCCAGCGCCGTCTGCGCTGCGACCTCTGCCGCCGTTGCGTCCGTCAGCGCATCGGCCAGGACGACCCCATCCATACGAGACGGCTTGATGCCGAGCCGGCGCAAGACGGTCGGCGCCACGTCAATCAGGCGTGCTGGGAAGTGTGAGACGACGCCGGACGCGATGCCCGGGCCGGAGAGGACGAGCGGCACGTGCTGCGCGCCCCAGTTGAGGCCGCCATGATCGCCGCGGGCCACGTCATATGCTTCGCCGATGGTGTTCTCGCGGTAGACGCCGACCACATCGGGCGAGGTCGGGCCGAGATATGTGCTCAGCAGGTAGTGGTACGATCTCTCGATCTCCGGGTCCATGGTGGCTCCCGGGACACGGACGTACTCGCGCGTGTTCCCATGCCGCGCGAGATAGTAGGCGCCGGCAACATGCGGGATGCGGGCCACCTGCTCGGCAACGGCGCGAGCATGCCAGGGATTGTGAAGATAGATGTCGGCCGCTGTGCCGCCGGTGTGGAAGAAGTACCGTCCGCCGGCCGCCGTGACTGCCCGCTGCACCGTCTCCTTGGCGACCGTGTGGGTGTTCGAGACCATGCCGTGGTCCCCTACCACGACGACGAGCGTCTTCTCGACGATGCCGGCGCGGCGATAGGCGTCCATAATGCGGCCAAGGCTCCGGTCCGCGCCCTCGACAACCTGACGCATGACGAACTCGTTCACCGGTCCACCGGCGGCATGACCGTAGACGTCGATGCCCGGGAGGTTCACCATCAGCACCTTGGGCCGGAACTGCGTCAAGGCATGCAGGGCCATGGTGTCGGAAAGGGCGTCCCACTGGCCAAAGGAGGTCAGCGGCAGGTGCGAGTGGAGAGAGGCCGGCCGGAAGAAGTCGGGGTGTGGCGTGTGGCCGGGCATACCGCGCGGCAACAGGGTATTGCGACCGGATCCCACCCTCTCGTGAAACAGGATGTAGTCTGCCCACGGGCCGCCCATCCCGTCCGCAGCGTGAACCTTCTCCGATGACACCGTGACGATTTTGGCGTGCGGCTCGGCGGCCTTGACGGCCCGGGGGATGGAGTTGGCGTTGCTCGCTTTGAGATCGCGCTCGAGGTCTCCGGCACGCACCCACTTCGGCCAACCGTCCAGCGCCTCTTTGCCGGTTCGAGGATTGCGCCACTCGAAGCCGATCACGCCGGTATGGCGCGGCGTGGCACCCGTGGAGAGACTGACATGACCGGTGGGCGTCTCACTCTCCAGCTGCCCGACCCACGCCCGGTCGTACGAGGTCCCGGATTTGATCAGACTGTTGAGAACCGGCATATCGGCCAGTTGCAGGTAGTCAGGGCGACAGGCGTCGAGGGTGATCACGACCAGATACTCGGGCCTTATCGGCTCCGCCGCCTGCACCGGCTCGCCGCCGGCCAGCGCTGCGATGGTCCCCGGTGTCAACCCCAGTGCCGCGAGACCAAGCACGAACTGGCGGCGCGAGATGCGCCCCTGACGATACAGCCGATCAAGATCCGAGAGCTCTGCGCCGGACATCGTTTCCTCCGCGCCGATAGTACGCCAGGTGAACAGGCCTGTGCGGCCCTATGGACTGTCGGCGTGACGCAGCGCGGTCACGATCGGGTCGAGCGAGCGAATCTCAGTCCGCCGCGCCTTCACGTCGGACCGCTTGGGGGTGAGAAGGGCGTCGGTCAGCACGCGGCCTTCCATATCGGACGGCCGCACGCCCATGTCGGCCAGGATGGTCGGAGCCAGGTCGTCGAGCTGGACAGCCGCATTGCTGGTGCCGGAGCGAATCCCCGGCCCCGCCAGGACCAGGGGGACATGCTGTGACTCCCAGGTATTCCCTCCGTGATCCGCCTTCCAGCCCGTCGAGGGATCGGAGAAGGATGTCCCCTCCGTCCCGAACACCACGACCTGTGGCTCATGTCCGTTCAGGAGGGCGTCCAGAAGGTACTGGTTCGCTTGGTCCATGGCGGGCGGGAGGTGGCCGGCGGACCGATATGCCGGCCGGCCATTGACCGTCGTCAAGTAGTAGGCCGAGGCGATGCCGGGATCTCGCTTCGCCAGGATGTTCAGGGTGACGGTCTGCGCCTTGGTGGGGTCGGCCAGCCAGATGAAATCAGAGCTGTTTGTGGCGATATCGGGCGCCGTCGTACCGGCGCTGGTGATGGCGTCGTCGATCTCGGTTGCCGGAACGAAGTGTTTGATAGGCATCATGCCGTGATCCGCGGTAATGACGAAGAGGGTCTTGTCGAGGATTCCCTCTTTCCGGTAGAGCTCTTCGATGCGGCCCAGATCGGCGTCCCAGCCCTGCATGTCGGTGGCGACTTTCGCCTGATTCAACGGGCCACCGTCCACGTGACCGAGCGGCCAGTCGAATTCGGGATAGTTGATCAGCAGCAGCCTCGGATGCATCGCCCGCACTGCCGCAATGGCGAGCTTGGTCGCCAGATGGTCCTCCGTGCCGTCCGGAAGACGCGTCGTGGGATAGACGAGCCCGGGAGCGTTCAGAACAGCGGAGGGAGGCAGGTGTCCCGGCATGCCGACCGGCACATAGTGGTTGTTGCTGTCGCCCTCGTACCAGATGATGGCGTCGGCGCTGGGGCCTCCGAGCGGCGCCGCCGCGTAGTATTTATGGCCGGAGAGAGCGACGACCTTGGCCGACGGGTACTTCCGCTTGTAGAGGCCGGCGATCGTCGTCGCTCCGGCGGACTCCATGATCTGCTGCATGGTGCCCATCTGGCTCGGATCGAACACGCTGTAGCGCGTGTTGTCGGTGACCCAATCGAAGCCCAGGACACCGTCGTGATCGGGCCGGGACCCGGTGGCGATCGTGGCATGGCCGGCCGGCGTCTCGGCCTCCAGGATGCCATCGATGGCGTTGCTGTACGTCATCCCCTGCGCTTCAAGCTGCGCCAGGTGCGGCAGGCCGGGCTCACCCAGGTAATCGGGACGCGCGCCATCCAGCACCATCAGCACCAGGTAGCGCGGCGGTTTGACGATGTGGACCGCCGCAGCCGTCGACCGGTTGTGGAGGGCACTGGCGGTCACGGCTCCGACCGCGGTGGCGATCGCCAGATAGACGGTGGCTATAACGATAAATGGGAGGCCGACAACTCCGGCGTGTTGGCGGCGGCGCGATTGAGCTTGCCTCCATGAGGGGAGGGTGCTCTGGGTCTGTCTCACATCAAGATGCTACTATGTCGTCCCTGTCTCTGTGTCTGAACAATTGGTGAACGGCGGCCAGAACCGTGCTCTCCATTCGCATCTTGTCAATGACTTGACACACGGGTATACTGGCAACAATGCGGAGAGGAGAGTGAAGGATGGAGGCGTACCAGGATAAGGTACTGAGTTGCCGCGACTGTGGCACGGACTTCGTGTGGACCTCCGGAGAGCAAGCGTTTTATGCCTCCAAAGGCCTCGCCAACCAGCCCAGCCGCTGCCCATCCTGCCGTGCCGCGCAGCGCGCCGGCCGGCATGGCGACGGATCCGGGCGCCCGCGCGAATATTTTCCGGCGGTCTGCGACCGGTGCGGGATTCAGACCCAGGTGCCCTTCTTGCCGCGCAACGACCGTCCTGTCTACTGCAGCAACTGCTACGACGTCGTGCGGAGCCAGACCGCGCCCTGACCCGCTGGCACGCGACTTGCCTGTTCCTCTCCGTTCCTGACTGGAGGGGGACAGCATCATGTCGGATGACAGGACCACTGTCAGCAATCGGCGCAGCTTCCAGCCGTGGTGGCTCATCGCACTCCTGGTGCTCATCATCCTGGCGGTCCTTGGCTTCGCCTACGCGCACGCCCATCCGGACCTCTTCGGCAAGAAGGCGACGGCGACGCCGCATGTCGTAACGGCGACGGCTCCGCCGGTGACGGCAACTCCCCGGCCGGGACCCACCGGCACGCCGAAGGCCGGCCCCACCGGAACGCCCAGGCCGGGGCCCACCGGAACTCCGAAACCGGGTCCGACGGCGACGACCGTGGCGTCCACTGTGAAGACGGGCAACATCGCGCATCCCCACAGCTCATTGGTCGCGCTGCAGGGACAGGTGAACAGCGGAGATCCTGCCGTGCAGTACTATTTGAATCCCGTCGAGGTCGTTCAGCATAACCTTCCGCAGTACGGCTTCAAGGCGGGTCGATACACCATCCAGTCTCCGCCCGTCACGCCGACGCCGACGCCCTACACCGGCCAGTTTAATAGCCGGCCGCTCGTCAAAGTGGTGGTTGCCTACGTCGGCCAGAAGTTCGACGTCTTCGTCACGCAGCCGATACAACGGGGTCCGAAGGGCATCTGGGTCGTCATCACCATTCGCCCCTGCAGCGGCTCGTGCTAAGAATCCGCGGAGCATGGTACGCTTAGAGGCGGGCGCAAGCCCGCCTCATTTTTGTGTAAGACAGGACGGGATCGCCCTCCTGCTAGACGTGGAGATCGGAATGGCAAGCACGAGACGGCGCAAGCTGCGTTCGCTGCGCATGAAGAAGGCGAACCACGGAAAGCGGCCACTGGCCGGGAAGTAAGGTTCGGCAGAATCGAGGAGAGGGAAAACCTCTCCTCTTTCTTTTTTTGGGGTAACAGCATGCCATCGCCACGCCGCCTCCTCATCCATGGCGGGCAGGTCATCGATCCGTCGGGCGGGATCTCGGGCCTGTTCGACGTGGTCGTCGAGGATGGGCGAATCTCTGCACTCGTCGAGCCGGACCAGGCACCATCCGGCATCTACCGCATCGAAGCGGACGGCATGGTGGTGACTCCTGGTTTCGTCGATCTGCATACTCATCTCCGCTTCCCTGGCTTTCCCGAGAAGGAAACCATCGCGTCCGGGACGCGGGCGGCCGCGGCGGGTGGCTTCACGACGGTCTGCGCCATGGCCAATACACGTCCCGTGGTGGACACGGTAGAGATCCTGCGTGTGATCGAAGCAGAAGTGCGGCGGAGCGCGGCGGTGCGGGTCCGTCAGCTGGCTGCCGTGACAATGGGCCTGGCCGGCGAGCATCTCACCGACATGCCGGCTCTGGTGGCGGCGGGAGCGGTCGCTTTCTCCGATGACGGCAAGCCGGTGGGTGATGTCGACATCATGGAATCTGCGCTGCGGGCGAGCGCGGAGCTCGGCGCGGTGATCAGTGTCCACGAGGAACGGGCGGGCAGCGCCGGCGCCGCGAACCCCGGCCCCGCCCGACAGTTGGGGCTGGCTGCGTGGCCCTGCACGTGGGAAGCAGAGATGGTGGCGCGCGATGTCGGTCTCCTGGAGCGGACAGGCGGACGTCTGCACATTGCCCACGTCAGCTGTGCCGAGACCGTCCAGATCATCCGCATGGCGAAGCAGCGGGGCTTGCCCGTCACCGCGGAAGCGACTCCCCACCATCTGCGCCTGGACGACAGCTTGCTGCTCGGCACGGCGATCTTGCCGCCGGGCAGTCCTCAGACCAAGGTCAATCCACCGTTACGCGATCGCTCTGATGTGGAGGCGCTGGTGGCGGGACTGGCCGATGGGACCATCGACGCCGTGGCGACCGATCACGCCCCGCACGCGGCGCCCGACAAAGAAGGGAGCTTTGCGCAGGCCGCATTCGGCTTTACCGGCCTCGAGACGGCCCTTCCGGTGCTCCTCGACCTGGTCCGCGCCGGCTCGCTCTCGCTTCCTGCTCTGGTCGAGCGTCTCACCGAGGGGCCGGCGCGCGTCTTTGGCCTGGATGCCGGAACGCTGCGCCCGGGCGCCCCGGCCGATGTCACGATCTTCGACCCGGAGGCCCGGTGGACCGTCGCCCCCGAGATCCTGGAAAGCCGAGGCAAGAACAGCCCGTTGCTGGGCCACGAGATGCGGGGCCGGGTGTCCTGCACCTTGGTCGGCGGCCAGGTCGTGCACGTGGCGGGTGTGTAAGGGGTGAGAGCCGGCCTTACAGCGGAATATCCTCAGCCGGGCGCGGGCGAACGCCGTGGCGACGCGCGGGACCACCTCGCGGGCCCATAGGCGGCCCGCCAGGCATTTCCGGCGTGGGGAGGACATCGGACGTCGATGCCATCTGCATGCGGAGTGTCTCGACCTGGCCCGCCATGACGACATCCATCGGGATGTCGCCGCCGATCCAGCGCATCATGGAGGAGAGGAAGAGTTCCTTCAGGTAGGCGAAGGAGAAACCCTCCGTGGCGGCGGCCATCGCTGGAACCGCGTCCGGGGAGAGTCGCAGGGGCGGCCGAAGCCTCTCGTTCCAGAGCGCGATGTAGCGGCGGCGTTCGTCCTCGCCGGGCAGGTCGAACGGATACTTGCGATCGAAGCGGCTGGGACGGTCGAGGATCGCCGGATCGAGGCGCTCGGGGTGATTGCAGGTGGCAAGCGTCAGGATGCCCTCGTTGGCGGCGAATCCGTCCAGCTCGTTGAGGAAGTAGGCGCGGGTGTGCTCGTCGATCAGCGAATCCAGATCCTCGAGAACGAGAAGGCAGGGGGCAATCTGGCGGGCACGCTCAAAGACGAAATGGATCCCCATGGGATGGCCGAAATTCTTGACGTAGATACAGCGCCGGCCCAGGTCATTGATCAGCGCCTTGACTGTATGCGTCTTCCCGTTGCCGGGCGGTCCCAGCAGCAGGATGCCGCGCTTCCAGGGAATGCCGTACTCAGCGTATGTCTCACGGGCGGCAAAAAAAGCGTGCAGATCGGCGACGATCTCTTCCTTGAGTGTGTCGCGCAGGATGAGGGAATCAAGTGTTGTGCCGGCGATCGCCGCCAGGAGGGCATCGTCCTTCTGCCAGTCGCCCATGTTAAAGACGAGGATGTACTCGTCGGGTTCCTGGGTGTTCCACGCGCACACCGCCTGGTGGAACGCCTCGGCAATCGCCTGGGTCTCGGCGATGACGACGTAATGGTACCCGTTGGGACCACGGGAGATGCCGTCCTGAAAGTGCACGATCAGGACACGCAAGCACCGGTCCTCCCAGACCACATCGAGCAAACCCTGCTCGGTCCGCGATTTCTGGCCGACCTCCGGGCCGCCCCAATGCATGAGATCCTGACGGTGCGGCACGCTGCGCCTCGTGAGCTCGCATAGACCAGCCTCGTGATATGCCCAGATGTTGAAGGCCGGAAAGTATCCTTCCACGATGCCGCCATGGGGATAGAGAGTTCGGAGCCGCCGGCTGACCTCGTACCCAATCAGTGGAGCCGGTGCCGACAGGACGTCGCTGATGAGATCGTCGAGAGACTGGATCATGACAGGCCCCTTTCAGTCCACGCAGTCTACTCCTCGGGGTGATTTACCGCTACAGCCTCCACCGGCCGTGTCATCGTTCTGTCATGCGTGGCCCCTATCATACGAGTGAGTAATCAACCCCCGGACGTAACGTCAAGGCAAAGAGGACGAGAGGGCCTGCGAGATGCGCTTGTTGCTTGTCGAGGATGACAAGTCGCTGGCCGATGCTATTCGGCGTGGCCTGGTCCAGGAGGGCCACGTGGTGGATGTCGCCCACAGCGGTGAGGAAGGCTTCAACCTCGCCGCCTCCGGGCTGCACGATGTGGTGATTCTCGACGTGATGCTGCCGGGGAAGAGCGGGACCGACATCGCGCAGGCGCTGCGCCGGAACAACTCGCACGTGCCGGTCCTCATGTTGACGGCGCGCGATACCCTGCCGGATCGCCTCGCCGGCTTCGACGCAGGCGCCGACGACTACCTCACCAAGCCGTTCGCCTTTCAAGAGTTGGTGGCGCGCGTGCGAGCTCTGGGGCGCCGGGGCACGGCGGCTCTCGAGGACGAGACGCTGGTGGTGGGGGATCTGGTGATGGATACCCGCGCCCACGAGGTGCGGCGCGGCGACACGGTCATCGATCTGACGCCGCGCGAGTACGCCTTGCTCGAGTTCCTGATGCGCAATGCCGGTCAGGCGCTCAGTCGCACCATGATCCTGGATCGTGTCTGGGAGTATGGGTTCGACTCCTTCGCCAATGTGGTGGATGCCACGATCCTCCGACTCCGCAAGGCGATCGACGACGGGTTTGACTACCCTCTGATCCAGACCGTGCGCGGCGTCGGCTACCGAATCAAGGCCCCGTCGTGAACGCTCTGACCGGTCTCCTCCGGCGGCCCGTGGCCGGAGACGCCGAGATGCAACGGGTCGGCTGGCGTCTCGCGCTGCAGACGATCTTGCTTCTGCTGGTGATGATTGTCGCGCTGGAGGCGGTCGTCTATGTCATCGCCGGCAATTCCCTGCGCGGCTCGCTGCAGGCGACTTTACAGGGCCGCGCGCAGCAGTTCGATCCCGACATCTGCGCGTCTTATCATTTGCGCTGCGGTTTCGGCTCGAGCCGGCCCGAGCCGACGCATGGGCCCGTCGGCACCAAGCCGGGCCCAACTCCCGCACAGGGGCCACCTCCCGGCCCGCCCATTCCCAATGATGTCAGCGCGGTCTACGTGAACCGCTCCCTGGAGATCAAGCACGCGGACGGCTCGCTCGGGTGGGTGCTGCTCGATCGCGCGGGCGCCCGCCGTGCCGTCCAGACCGGCCGTGCTCAGTGTTGCCCCATCGTCGAGCACGGCCGGAACGGCGGCCAGCCGTATATGGTCTTCAGCGCTCCGTTGCTGTATCACGGGCGGATCATCGGTGCCGTGCAGACCGGTATCTGGGCGCACCAATATCTCGAGGCGATGGAAACCCTTCTCCGTGTCCTGCTGGTGGTTGCCGTCCTCGGTCTGCTCATCGCCGGCGCGATCACGGTGGTGCTGGTGGGGCGGGCATTGCAGCCCATTCGCCGCGCGGTGCAGCGGCAACGCGACTTCGTTGCCGACGCTGCGCATGAGCTGCGCACACCCCTCGCGATCGTGCGAACCGTCGCCGAACTGGGGTTGGGGGAAGAGGATCCGGCCGATCTGCATGCCTCAATCGAGCAGATCCTGGCGGAGAACACTCATCTCACGCGCCTGGTCGACGACCTGTCCCTGCTGGCCCGTGCCGACACGGGGGTGGTGCGGGTGGAGCGCGGGCGGGTCGACCTCTCGGCGCTCGCCGCCGATATTGCATCGGAATTGGTGCCGTTGGCGGAAGCGAAGGACATCCGGCTCGACATGCGAATCGCCCCCACGATCCACGTCAACGGTGACCTGACCCGGCTTCGCCAGCTGGTGCTCATTCTGCTGGACAATGCACTGAAATACACGCCGGATGGGGGGACGGTCCGTCTCACTCTGGCGCGAGAGGGACATCGCGCTCGGCTGGAGGTCGCCGATTCCGGTCCCGGCATTCCGCCCCATGATCTCGAGCGCGTGTTTGACCGCTTCTATCGGTCCGAGCAGTCGCGATCCGGCGAGGGCAGCGGCCTGGGGCTGGCCATCGCTCGGTGGATCGTGGGGGCGCATGGCGGGCAGATCGAGGCTCGCAACCGGCCGGAAGGCGGCGCTGTCTTCGCCGTCACGCTCCCGGTCGGAGGCCGGCGGGCACCGGCCGTCGCCCGCGAGGGACAGAGCGCCCCGGCGGGTTAGAGTTCTCGCATGGCGCGCAGCAGTGTCTCCGGAGGCAGCGGCAGGTCATGGAGCTCCGCGCCATACGGCCGCAGGGCGTCTTCGAGGGCGCTGACCATGGCCGGTATCGCTGCAATGGTGCCGCTCTCCCCGGTTCCTTTGGCCCCCTCCGGACCAAAGGGTGAGGGCGTCTGGAGGTGTTTGATCTCGATCGCGGGAGCGGTATCGAAGGTGGGGATGGAGTAGTCGGCAAAGGTCGACGTCAGGTTCTGGCCGTCCTCGCCAAAGACGCAGGCGTCGAAGAGGACGTTGCCGATCCCGTGCACGACGCCGCCGTGGATCTGTCCTTCGACGTTGGTCGGATTGATGAGCGTCCCCGAGTCGTGGACGACGACATATCGCAGGATCTGCACCCGCCCCGTCTCGGCGTCAACCTCGGCCATGACGATCGTGACCCCCCCTGCCCAGACCGAGTGGTGCTCCGGTGCGAAGCGGTGAAATGCGGTGAGTTCATGACTGCTCGCCGCCCGGATGACCTGATTCAGGTGAATCGATCGCTCCTCGACGCCGCGCACGGCGGCACGCCCGTCCGCCAGGACGATATCCTCGGGCGCCGCCTCGAGCAATTCGGCTGCGGTCTCCCGTAACCGCTCGGCGACCTCCCGCGCCGCGATCCCCACCGCGTTGCCGCCGTCGTATGTCATTCGGCTGGCAAAGGTGCCGATGCCGTCGGCTTGCGTGGTGTCGCCGGATATCACCCGCACGGACGGAACGGGCACACCCAGATGCTGCGCCGCGATCTGCGCAAAGGTGGTCGCGTGGCCCTGACCGGTGCTGGGAGAACCCACCGTGACAGTGACGCCGTCTTCCTGGACCGACACCCGTGCCTCTTCGAACCCGGCCCCGGTCGATTCGATGAAGGCAACCAGGCCGATGCCGACGCAGCGCCCTGCCCGCCGTAGCTCCGCTTGTTGTCGCCGCATCTCGTCGTAGCCGGCCAGCTCCAGCGCCTCACGCAGGTAACGCGGAAAATCGCCGCTGTCGTAGATGACGGGGGCATCGTTCAGGCGCAGGCCGGTGTCGTGCGGGAAGACGTCCGCCGGGAGAAAGTTGCGGCGGCGGATTTCGGCGGGATCGAGCCCGAGGCGCCCCGCCGCCTTGTCGAGCAGCCGCTCCATGACGTAGACACCCTCCGGACGGCCACCACCGCGGAGCGCGGCTCCCGGACACTTGTTGGTGTAGACAGCCGTCACGTGGGCATGGAGCGCCGGGAGGTGGTACGGACCGATAAGATGGCGCACCGTGTTGGCGGCAATGCCGGCGCCGGACCCGAAGGCGCCGGCGTCGTAGACGATGCGGTCGTCCAGGCCGAGCAGCGTCCCATCACGCCGCAGGGCGAGGCGTGCCCGGTGGATCTGGCCGCGCCCCTGTCCGGTCGCCTGCAGATCCTCGGTGCGGGTCGCGACCCAGCGAACGGGGTGGTTGAGACGCCGCGCCAGGGCGGCCAGCACGATCTCTTCCGGATAAGAACGCCCCTTGGGACCGAACCCGCCCCCGACATGCGGAGCGATGACACGCACGTGATCTTCGCCAAGGTCAAAGTATTCGGCCACCGCGCTCCGCACGTTGTGCGGGGATTGCGTCGAATCCCAGAGTGTCAGGGTGCCGCCTTCCATCGCGGCGGCCACGCCACGCGGCTCCAGCGAGGCGCCGGCCGCCCGAGGAAAAGCGTACCGGCCTTCCACGACAAGATCGGCAGCGGAGAAGGCGGCCGCGGCATCCCCGTAACCGGCCGACATCTCATCCAGGATGTTCTGCGGGGCGTCGTCCCAGACGAGCGCCTCCCCATCGAGCGCATGCTCCGGATCGACCACCGGCGGCAACGGCTCGTACTCGATCTCGGCCGCCGCGACCGCGTCGGCCATCGCCTCCCGGTTCCGGGCGACGACCACCGCGACCGGCTCACCGACGTAGCGCACGATGCGCGGGGCGAGGGGATAGAAGCCGTGGGCTCTGGCGTGCGGCGAGGTGGGAGTCACCGGCGTGGGTTCGCGCGTTTCCGGCAGGTCGTCCGCCGCATACACACCAATCACATCGGGGAGTGAGCGGGCCGTGGATAGGTCGAGGTGGGAGACGCGGGCGTGTGCGTACAGGCTGCGGACGAAGCCCACGTGCCAGGCGTCGAGCGGCAGGTCGTCGACGAAGTGCGCCTCCCCACGCAGCAGCGGAGGATCGTCGAGACGGCGAACGCGTTCCCCGATGACGCTCATACGCGCGTCTCATGGGGGCGGGCGAAGAGGGTGGTGAGCTCCGTTTGGTCCGCGATCTGTCCGTCGATGGCGTGGAGAAAGTCGTCGATATCGGCTCCCGGCTGGAGGGTAGGCGCCTGCTTGAGAGCGTACAGAGTGAAGATATAGCGGTGCGCCGGGCCGGCCGGCGGACACGGGCCGCCGTAGCCGATCTTACCGAAGCTGTTTGTCCCCTGATAGGCCCCGTTGGGCAACTGGCGATCGGAAGGGATGCCCTCCATGAGTCCGGAGGAATCGGCCGGGAGGTTGTAGACGAGCCAGTGGGTGAACGTGCCGCGCGGAGCATCGGGATCGCGCAGGGTGAGCGCGAGCGAGTGGGTGCTGGACGGCGCGCCGTCCCAATCGAGAGGCGGCGAGATATCCTCCCCGAGGCAGGTGAAGCGCTCCGGCACCTCACCGCCAACGGTGAGCATCGGGCTGGAAAGCGTGAGAGCCATGGCCTCCTCCACAGATGGTGCTGGACCCCTTGCCGCACGACACGTGCCGCCGTCCCTGTGGCACTGGCCACTGCTCGCCGCCTAACCTCACTGCAGAAAAGCGCAGAACTCGTTCCCTTCCGGATCGGCCATGATGAACCATTCCTCGCGCCTGGCCCCGTCCGGCGGGCGCAGGATCCGTGCTCCCAGACTCACCAGTCGCTCGACGTCTTCGAGACCGTCGAGCTTGATGTCGATGTGGACACGATTCTTACCGGCCTTCGGCTCCGGCACGCGATTGAACCAGATGGTGGGCCCGGGACCGGGCGGATCGAGCACGACGTTGGGATCGGTCTCCGGCGTGAGTCCGAGAGACCGCAGGCGCGCGAGCTCGGCGTCGTCGTAGGGGCGTAGCGTGAAACCGAGCACCGCGGCCCAGAAGCGGGCGAGCGCGGCCGGATGGGCACAATCGAACACGACGGAGCGCAGTCGGGAGTCGAGTGTTGACATAAAATCCCGCTTCGTTAGAGTTGATCATGGACAGACCCATCCTCATCGACGTTCCCACCGTCATCACGGGGGACCGCATTATCCTGCGTCTGCGGCGTGACGAGGATGCGGCGTCCATGCACGCGGCGATCGACGCCTCGCGCGACCATATCCGGCGCTATCTGCCCTGGGCGGACTTTCATCAGGAGGTCGGCGATGCCCTCGCGTACATCCGCCGCACCCAGGGCCAGTTTTCGCTCCGGGAGCACTTCGATTACGGCATTTTCGCCCGCGAGGATGACAGAGTCCTGGGTGGCATCGGCCTGGGCCCGCGCAGCTGGCGCGTGCCGTCTTTCGAGATCGGCTACTGGCTGACGGCGGAGGCGGAAGGGCACGGGTATATGACGGAGGCGGTCAAGTTGCTGACGGCGCTCGCCTTTGAGACGCTGGGCGCACAGCGGGTCATGATCCGCTGCGATGTGGAGAACGAGCGCAGTGCGGCCATCCCGCGCCGCCTTGGCTTCAGCCACGAGGGAACGCTCCGCAATACGGAGGTCCATGCCGACGGCCGCCTCCACAGCGAGCACTATTTCTCGATGATTCCCGAGGAGTTCGAACGCGCGCCGTGGCGCCCGCCGAAATCCGATCGCTAGATATGCTCGGCGGCGCGCCAGGCAGCGAGGGCTGCGATGCGCTGCATGATGGCCTGTTCCGGCGTTGCACCCTGCAAGGCCGACGCACACTCGGGACAGAGGCGTTGCAGGTCGGCCTCCGTCAAAGAGCCGGAGCGCGCCTCTTCCAGCAGGCCCTGCAGGGCTGCGATGCGCTTCTGCAAGAGATCAGGGTCGTGCCGGGAGGCGCTCTCGTCGGCCAGTTGCTCGAGCGGCCGGTCGCAGAGGTCGCAGGTCACGCCGTCGAGCCGCCCTGGTCGTCGGCCGTTCCCATGTCATTTCCCGTCGTCAGGACGGTTCCGAGATCGTCGTCCGCACTCTGCGGGCCAACCGGCGTTCTGACGCCTGCCTTCTGGAGCCGCTCGGTCTCGGTATCGACTTTCGGCCCGCCCGTCACATCAAACTCACCGTCGACCGGCTTCAGCTGGCCGTCGTCATAGTTTTCGTGTTGTTCCTGGCTCATTGCTGACCTCCGTGTTCTGCACCCAGGTGCGTGCAGAATCCGTGCCGATATCAGCGTCGGGTCAGCTTGACGAGAGGACGCAGCAGCAGTCCGCTGGGGTCGATGCGTAACACGATGCGGCGGAGCGCTTCGGTTATCGCCATCAGCCGGGCGCGGGGGGACCGACGATAGCGGTCGATCCACCGGGCATGGTGGGGAGAGCGCCCGGCGACGACCTGTTCGGCGCAGTAGGTCGCCGTGATCGGGAAACCGGCGCGGGCGAAGAGGTGCGCCGAGGCCGGGCCGTGGGATGCTGTCGTCACCAGAGAGATGGGGGGTGTGCCGAGCAGGGCGCAGCAGTACGTCGCGTTGCCCGCGGTGTCGATCGAGTCGTCTTCCAGCAAAAGTTCGGGCGCGTTGACCCGATGCCGCAGGTAGTCCGCCATCACGGCGGCTTCCGAGGGATGATCTTTGCCGGCGGTGTGCCCACCACTCAGGACGATCAGGTGAGGCGCCGAGCGGAGTATCTCGGCGGCGGCCAGGACATTGAGGCGCGACTCCGCGCTCAACCGGCCGTGCTGCCAGTTCTTGCCGAGGACGATCAGGATGGGACGCACGGCGGACTCATGCGTCGCCGCGTGATCTCTGCTGCATCTCCTGGAGGCGCACCAGCGCGTCGAGCGGCGTCAATCGAGTGAGATCGAGCGCGAGGAGCTCGTCGAGGAGGCGGCCGGCATGACCATCCCCGTCGCCGAAGAGGGATATCTGCCGGCCCCGGGTCCTCTTGGCCTTTCCGTTGCTGCCGGCACTCTCAAGCTCGGCGAGCGCCTGCTCCGCCCGGGCCGTGACGTCGGCCGGCAGCCCAGCCAGGCGGCCGACGTGGATGCCGTACGACCGGTCGGCGCCGCCGGGGACGACGCGGTGGAGGAAGATCACGTCGCCGCCTTCTTCCGCCACCGCGACGCAGGCGTTATGGATCCGCGGCAGCCGGTCGGCCAGGGCCGTTAGCTCGTGGTAATGCGTGGCGAAGAGGGTCCGCGCCCCGATGCGGTCGTGGATGTATTCGAGGACGGCCCGCGCGATGGCCAGTCCGTCGTATGTGCTGGTGCCGCGTCCCACCTCATCGAGCAGCAAGAGGGATCGATCCGTCGCGTGGTTGAGAATGTTGGCCGTTTCCACCATCTCGACCATGAAGGTCGACTGTCCGGCGGCAATGTCGTCCTGGGCGCCGACGCGGGTAAAGATGCGGTCGACCAGGCCGATATGGGCGGTGTCGGCGGGAACGAAGCTGCCGATCTGGGCGAGCAGCACGATGAGCGCGACCTGGCGCAGATAGGTGCTCTTGCCGCCCATGTTGGGGCCGGTTATCACCAGAATCTGGCGGTCGGCACAATCCAGCAGAGCGTCGTTGGGAATGAAGCCCTCGTCCTCCATGGTGACTTCCACCACCGGATGTCGCCCGCCCTCGATTCGCAACGTGTCCGAGTCGGACAGCTCGGGACGAACGTAGCCCCGCTGTGCGGCCACGTCGGCCAGCGAGCGGTAGACGTCGAGCGTGGCCAGCGCATCGGCCGTGGCGAGAATACGGTCCGCCGCCGCGCCGACCGTCTCGAGAAGCATGCCGAACAACTTGGTCTCGAGCGACGTGATGCGCTCTTCCGCCTGGAGGATGCGCGCTTCGTACTCTTTCAACTCCGGCGTGATGTAGCGCTCGGCGTTGACGAGTGTCTGCTTGCGGACGTACTCAGTGGGGACTAGATCGCGGTTGGCGTTGGAGACCTCGATGTAATACCCGAAGACCTTGTTGTACCCGACCCTGAGCGATTTGATGCCGGTGCGCTCGCGCTCCACCGGCTCCAGATGGGCGATCCAGTCACGGGAGGAGCGGATCGCCTCGACCATCCCGTCCAGCTCCTCGCTGAAGCCGGGTTTGATGGTGCGATCACCTGCCACCTGCACGGCCCGCGCGATCAGCTCGCTGATGTCGACGCAGGGATCCATCCCGTCGCGCACTGTCTGCAGCTCGCCGCATCGCGCGTCGCCGAGCAGATGCGCGACGTTCGGAACGGCGCGGAGTGAGTCACGTAGCGCCATCAGATCGGCCGGAGAGGCTCCGCCCTGGCGCACGCGGCTGGTTATACGCTCCAGGTCGGCGACGCCGTTGAGCGCCGAGCGCAACTGCGTCCGCCACGTCGGTAGCTGGGCTAACTCATCTACTGCGTCCAGCCGGCGCTGCAGCGGCTCGACCGAGAGGAGCGGCCTCCCGATCATGCGGCGCAGCAGGCGCCCGCCCATCGCGGTCTCGGTGCGGTCCAGCACCCAGAGCAGGCTCCCGCGACCGCCACCGGAGCGCGCCGTTTCGGTGAGTTCGAGATTGCGCCGCGTATAGCGGTCGAGCGACATGTACGCCGTGGTGTCGTCGGTGCGGAGATGGGTGAGCAAGCCCAGCAGGGAGCGGTTGGTTCTCTCCAGGTAGGAGAGGATGGCGCCGGCCGCCCCAACCGCCGCCGGCAGGTCGTCACAGCCGAAGCCTTCCAGGGTCCGAACACCGAAATGGCGGCAGAGGGCGTCCTCCGCCGCATCCGGATCAAAGCGGTACTCCTCGTGGACCGTGATGGTGCCGGGCAGCTGGATGGTGATCTCGCCCGGCCGGACCAGGGTCTCGGCCGGCATCAGGCGGAGCAATTCGACTTCGATACGTCCCGGAGCATCGGGTCCGACCATCTCCGTGACGGCGAACTCGCCCGTCGTCACGTCCACATACGCCAATCCCCAGCCGGTGCGGGTCGGATTGAGCGCCGCCAGATAGTTGTTGGCGCGTTCGTCCAACAGAGAAGGCTCGACCAACGTGCCGGGGGTCACGACGCGCACCACATCACGCTCGACCAGTCCCTTGCCCGGTTCCGAGAGTTGCTCGCAGATGGCGACCTTGATGCCCTCCGCCACGAAACGTTTCAGGTAACTCTGCAGCGCGTGGTGCGGAATCCCGCACATCGCCACCCGCTCTCCCTTGGCAAACTCACGCGAGGTCAGGGTGATACCCAGCGCCTGCGCGCCCAGGCGGGCATCGTCCTCGAACATCTCGTAGAAATCGCCAAGGCGAAAGAGCACGATGGTGTCGGGGTAGCGCTGTTTGATCGCGAGATATTGCCGGTGAGCAGGTGAGGGCACGGGGGAATTGTAGGGCAGCCGGCTCCGGGCTGCATCCGTTACGCCAGCCCTGCTACTGTCAGCTACAGGACGGTCTGCGGATCTCTGAATGACGACGCACAGGAGAACATCATGAGCGGGTTCAAGGCGTTCTTGCTACGCGGCAATGTCGTTGATCTGGCCATCGGCGTTGTGATTGGTGTTGCCTTCGCGGCGGTCGTGACTGCCCTCGTGGCTGATCTCATCACGCCACTCATCGCGGCCATCGGCGGCCAACCCAATTTCGGTGGGCTCACCTTCACGGTCAATCACAGCATCTTCAAGTACGGCCTCTTCCTCAATGCGCTGATCTCGTTTCTCGTGATCGCGGCGGTGATCTACTTCCTGGTCGTGGTGCCGTACAACCATCTGATGGATCGGTTCCGCCCGCAGCCGGAGCCGGCACCGACACGTGAATGCCCGTACTGCCTCAGCAGTATTCCGGCAGCCGCCAGCCGCTGTCCCTTCTGCACGGCGGAGGTCACTCCGGAACCGAGCGTCGTTCCTGCCGGCTGAGGAGACCTCACTCCGAGCGGTACTCGATGAGCCGGGGCGCGACACCGTCCGGCACCCTGGGCTTAGTCGAGGCCGGTCAGGGCGCGCAGAAAAGCGCGCACGTTGATCTGGTCGTAACTCGCCAGCGCCTGCCGGCTTCGTGCCAGCGCTTGCCGGCAGGCGGCCTCGCGGGCGCTGAGTGAGGCCGTTTCCGCCTCCAGGAGCGCAGTTGCATCGCGATGTCGGGTGAGCGACGCGTTGATGCGGCGATCGACGCGGGCCACACGCCAGGAGCGGTAGCGCGCGGGGAAGCGAGAGCGGTGCAGCGCCGAGCGCCGCCGCGCCGCGCGCACGAGCTCGCCCTCCTGCTGCGCCTCGAGCCGGTGACGGACCGTTTCCAGCCGCTCGAGGCGGGCCGTGACCTGCAGGTGCCGGCGCTGCCGGACATACACCCGCATGAGGAGGCGGACGCGGGACAGCATGGCGGGGTCCAGGGTGTAGAAGGCGAGCAGCGCGAGAAGGGTTGACACGGCCGCCAGGAGCGCGGCGGCGGGCGGCCCGAGTGCCGCCAGGATCACGGTGAGCAGGACGAGCCCGGCGACGGCCAGACGGTGCGGGGTTCGCACGCTGAAGGTGGGAGGGCGGGGCAGGTAGTCGTTCAGCCAGGTGGGAACGGGCGGTGGTGCCGGTGGGATGGCGAGGTCGGCGAGCGGCGGCAGACGATCCGGCGGGAGCGAGAGGAGATGCTCGATCTGGACAGCCAGCGCCCGGCACGTGCCGGCCGGATGGCGGCGCAGGCGGGCCAGGGTCGCCGACTGGGCCGGGTTTCGCAGATCGCCGCCTTTCAAGATGAGGCACTCATCGCCGTCCCACAGGTCGGGCGCGTCGGCGAGCGCCAGCAACGACATGTAAATGAGCCAGCTCGAGAAGCGGTCGAGTGCCGGGCCGGTGTGCGTGGCGTCGCGCCGCGGGTGCTGAAAGTTGGGATGGCCGATCTCCCGATTGGGATAGGTCGCGCCCGGAACCTGCATGCCGTCGTAGTCGACGAGGCGAATCTCGCCGCGCACGATCAGGACATTGCCGTGCTGCAGGTCGCCGTGTGCGATGCCCGCTGCTTCCAGCGCGTCCATCATCGCGCGCCAACGTTTCGCCAGGTCGCGCAGGGCGCGCCCATCTGCCAGGCGTCCGGCGATCCACTCCGAGAGCAGTTCGCCCTCGACCCATTCCATCTTCAGGACGGGGAACCAGTTGCCCCGTACCTGGATTCCCCGCTCGAGGTACGAGAAGCCGACGGTGTAGGCGAGCCCGGCGCGATCCAGAGCGGCTCCGATCGAGGCATAGCGGGTGGCCAGATCGTCGGCGGGACGGAAGAAGCAGCGCACGGCCCAATCGGTCGACCCGCAGTGCATCCGGTAGACACTGGCGAAGTTGCCGGTGACGGGACGCGGCAGTCCCAGGGGAGTCAGCTCCGGCGTCCCGCCCGCCAGCACCGAATCGGCGAAGGCGCGTCTGGGGTGCTGGATCGCTTCGTTATAGTCTTGCGGTGTCGGCCACGGCATCGATTCGTATGAGTGTCGTATCGTCGTTGCGGATGGTCCCGGCATCCCGCTGGGCGTCGAGCCAGGCGGGGAAACCGGCAGGACGGAGCGCCGCCAGCTCGTTATGGCACGCGCCGTCGGCGAGACGGCGGAGCAGCCAGCCGGCCATGGCGTCGGTGGCCAGATACAGAACGTCGCCGTCCCGCAGCTCACCGCAGGCGGTGCGGAGATGGGCCGGCAGGGCGGCGTTGTGACGCGGCAGGCTGGAGACAAGATGCGGCGCCGCCGCCAGATCCTCGGCCCGCTCGATGGGGAAGGCGGCCAGGAGCCCACCCTCCCTGATATGAAACAGGCAGCTGTCGCCGACCGCCACTGCGTCCCAGCGGCCGCCCGTGACGGTCACGCCGAGGAGGGCCGAGAACGCGCCCAGGCGGGCCTTCTCCTCCGCATACCAGGGCAGCGGGATTCCCGCAACCGCTGCCTGCCACTGCTCCTGGAGCGCGGGCAGTGCCGTCAGCGCGGCGTCAAGCCGGCCGTGGCGGAACGCCTCGACCAGGAGGCGCGCCCAGAGGCCGGAAAAAGATGCCTCGGTCGCCCCGTCGGCCACGGCGCAGCGCAAGGAGCGGTGCACGCCGGACCGCACGGGCCACCGGGCGTCTTCGTACTCCTCCGGCGTGCTTCCACGTTTGGGGGCCACCAGAGGACGGACGCGGAGCCGCATCAGCGCAGGTTGGCGGGACGCGTGCCGATATCGAGGAAACGGATGACCGATACCATGTCGGCATTGAAGACGAAGCCACGGGCGCCGTCACCGACGGAATAGCCGTCCTGCCGTGCCGCGTCCCGGATATGGTCCGGCAGGGGGCTGGACATGCCGAAGAGGAGTCGGGCGTGCTGATCCGGAAGACCGCTCTCCTCGCTGGGAAACTCGACGGGGGCGGCGCGCTGCGACGAGAGATGCAGGTTGAAGAGGAGCGGCGAGCCGTCGGCGCTCTGTAGGGAGCGGATGCGGTCGGCAGCCCCGGTTGGGTTGCCGTCCGTCGACTCACCGTCGGTGATGTTGATGACGATGGGCGGAAACGAGTCGGGATGCTGGGCCGTCCACCCGCTCACCAGACGTTCTGCCTGCGAGAGGGCCTCGCACATGGGTGTTCCACCCCTGGCAACCGCATCAAACCAGACCGGGAACTTGACGCTTTGCTCGACGAGCCCGCCGGCGCCGTCATCCATCTTGCGCGAGCGCTCCTCGATGCGCTCCGGCTTCTCCGCCAGCTCGCTGATGGGAACCAGGTCACGGCCGGCCAGCTCGCCACCGAAGGCGGGCCCGACCGTCGAGCCGCCATAGCCGATGACACCGACGTGGTAGTAGTCGCGCACGCCCTCGGACTTGGCGCACTTGATGACCAGGTTCTGGAGCAGCCGGTTGATGGCATCCGCCACTCCATCCGCCTTGCTCTTGCCGTCCCCGGCACCGAAGGGATCCTCCATGGAGCCGGATCGATCGATGAGGAAGAGGAGGCAGGAAGGGTTGCTACGGCTGATTTCCGCGGTATAGGGCACGTGGAACTCCTTAGAGCGTGAGATAGATCAGTCGATGCTTCGGACATCGCGGCTGGCGCCGGCGAAGATGGCGGTGGCCAGAATGAGAGCGCCGCCTCCGACAAAGAGTGCATAGAGGTTAGCAGTCGCGACCCAACCGGCGACAGCATACGACAGCGGGGTCAGCCCGATCGACGCCAACATCACGATGCTCATGACGCGGCCGAACATGGCGGGATCCGTGCGGTTCTGGAGCCAGGGAATGAGCATGACGTTGATGAGGCCGCTGCCGATCGAGGCGAGTACCATGACGACCAGCGCCGCCGGCAGGTTGGGCAGGAACGGCATCAGCAAGCTGGCCAGACCGAAGCCGGTGGTGACGCCGATGACGACAAGGCCCTTCTTGCGCGGCTGCGCAATGGACCCGGCGATGGCGATGCCGATCAGCGCCCCGGCGCCGAACGCCGCATCCATTGCTCCCAGCGCCGCGACGCCTCCGGTGAAGTGATGGCGCGCCAGGAGGGGAAGACCAACGCCGAAGACCCCGTTCGCCGTCACGTCGATGCCGGCGATAATGACAAGCAAGGCACGCAGGACCGGGTCCGTCCACGCATAGCGCAGGCCCGCGACGATCGAGCCGAGGATGCCGTCATCACCGGGCGCTTCTCCCGGGGCCGTCGCGTCGGACTCCCCGCGAGATGACGGCGCGCGCATGCCGGCCCGAATCAGCACCAAGGAGACGGCCGAGCAGGCGAAGGAGACGGCGTCAACGGCAAAGGCGACGCCGTCGCCGGTGGTGCGGCCGACCGAGGCGATGAGGAGACCGGCGATGGCCGGTCCGATAAAGATGGAGCCGCGTCCCGTGATCTGATCAAGCGCCGCGGCCGAGGGGCGCAGCTCCTCCGGCACCATCATGGGAACCATGGCGCCACCAGCCGGGTAGAAGATGGCGTCGACGGCGCCGAAGATGACGGCCAGGACGTAGAGCTGCCAGAGCTGCGCCACGCCGGCGAGCACCAGGATCGCCTGCGCGGCGACCACCACACCGCGGAACAGATCCGAGCCGAGCATCAAGAGGCGCGGCGAGAGGCGATCGGAGATGGCCCCGCCGAACAGCATGAGGACGCCGCGGGGAACGGCGGCCGCCGTCAGCACGCCGCCGAGGGCCAGCGCCGAGTTGGTGAGCTGGAGGGTGAGCCAGGAGAGGGCGATGTAGTAGAACTGATCGCCGATCAGCGAGATTCCCTGACCGACCCACAGCAGGCGATAGTCACGCAGCGTCAGGGCGCGGAGCATCGGAAGCCGGGAAGGGGTGGCTGCCACCACCCCTTCCTCGGTCGTCACAGCCATCGCCGGTTTCCCGTGATCCAGCGCATCCGCTCGCGCTCGAGCTCCTCGCGCAGCCGCCGGCCGCGCAGGCGGCGCTCCGCGTTGCTCAGCGGAAGCTCAGGGGGTGCCAGGGCGACAGTGATGTGGAGACGTCCAACCGACAGGGTCATGTCACTCAACTCCGATGTAAACGGTATCCTCTCCGTCCTCGATCTGCAGGATCGGGCCTTTGTCGACGCCGCCGGCCACTCCCTCGATGAGAGAGTTGAGGTCGATGCCGTGTTCGCCAAGATCATGCTGAGCGCGGCGCGGGATGAACTTACCGGCGGCGCGCGCGAGGCCAAGCGGGATACGCAGGTTGACTCTGCTCTCGTCCCCCTCGGTGACCCGGATGATCAGCGAGCGGCCGGCAGTACCGGGCGCCGGCGGAACCGGCGGCACGGGAGGGATGGGTAGTGTGGGCGAGGGAGCGTTCTCGGCGCCGCGGCGCTCTGACTGGAGCGCATCCAGCAGCTCGGCTCCCTCCTCGGCGGAGACCTTCCCTTCCGCCACCAATCGCAGGATGCGCCTGCGCTCGTCGTCGTTCATTTATGACCTCCTGTTCAGCTCGCGAAGTTGCGCAGTGGCGTCACTGGCCGTGATCTCACCACGCTCCAGGGCATCCAGAATCGCGGCGCGGCGGTCGCCCTGGTCGCTGTCCGCTTCGCGTCCGAAACCCGCTGCCGTCAGCGCTTCCTCCAGGCGCGCGCGCACCGTGGGGTACGAGAGCCCGAGCGCCCGCTCCATTTCCTTGACGTTCCCGCGAACGCGCAGAAAGAGCTCGAGGAGCGAGGCATGAGGCTCCGGCAAGCCGGCCAGACGATGCAGCGGGAAGGTCCCCGCGATCTCCGCGTGGCAGGCCGGGCACTGCAGCCGCGTCACCTGAAGGGGACCGCGGCAGACGGGGCAATGTGTGGGAAACTCTGAGTTCTCCATGCCCCTATACTGCCATGATCTTTACAATTTGTAAAGACTGAATTTTCTAAATAGTAAAAAATACTATCAGAGTGGGAAGAGAGCGGTGATCGGCAGGACGGCCGATCACCGCTCTTTCTGCGCGTTGGCCGCTCGCTCGTGCTCCTTCAGCACGCGCCGCCAGTACGCCAGCTGGCGTCGGGCGTCTTCCAGCGACATCCAGCTCTGCCCGGAGGTCTGGAGCGCGCGCTGCCAGTATGCGATCCACTCGCGGGCTGCCTGGGCCTCACGATCTGTCATGCCGTCCTCCCTGGTCTTCCTCTATGGTGGCATCTCCCGACCCTGCCGTGGTGGACGGCTATGCTGACGGGGATGGTTGAGATACACGCGATGCCGGCCGGCTGGCAGGCGGAATGGGTCGTACCGCAGTATGGCGGCTTCTGCTTTTCCGAGATTCCGCAGGCCCTGCCGTCACTCTTTTCGGAACCCAATGAGGCGGCGCAGCGGCTGCTCGGTCCGCTCGCCGCTCGGTACGACCGTGTCATCCTCGTGTTCATCGACGGATTCGGGCGGCGCTTCTTCCAGCGATACGCCGAGCAGTATCCGTTTTTGCGCCGCTTTCTCACCGACGGGATCGTGACGCCGCTGACCTCCCAGTTTCCATCGACCACGGCGGCGCACGTGACCGCGATCCATACCGGGGAGACGCCGGGCGCCAGCGGCGTGTACGAGTGGTTTGTCTACGATCCGGGGCTCGACGCAACGGTGTCGCCGCTGACCTACGCCTTTCCGGCCGGCACGCCCGGTGAACTGGCCGGCACACTCGATCCGACAACTCTCTTTCCGCCGCGCACCATGTACCAGCGTCTGGGCGAGCGCGGGATCGCCTCGACGCTCTTCCACCACCGGTCGATCGCCACGGGGCCCGCGACGGAGAGCCTGTCGGCGGGGGCTCGCGTCATGCCTTTCGCCACGCCAAAAGAGGGTATTCGCACCCTGGCCGCGGCGGCGCAGGATCCGACCGCTTCCTCCTACCTGTATCTGTATCACGGCGCTATCGATACGGCGGCGCATTACCAGGGAATCCATTCGGATCGCTTCGAGCGCGAGGTCGCACGGTGCCTCATGGCCCTGGAAACGATCCTCCATCGCGGTCTCCACGGCGCGCGCCGCATCCTGCTGCTGCTGACGGCGGATCATGGGGAGACGGAAATCACCGGGAGGATCGCGCTCGACCGGGAGGTGCGGCAGCTGCCGCGCTGGCTCAAAGGGACCTCGCGTGGCCTCCCGCGCATTTCGGGTAACGTGCGAGACGCGGTCCTGCACGTCCGCGAGGAGGACCTGGACGAGGCAGAGTCGGAGCTACGCCGTGCGCTGGACGGCCGTGCCTCCGTCTTCCGCATCGACGATCTGATAGGCGCCGGCCTCTTTGGACCGAGCGTGTCCGACCGGTTCCGCGCTCGCATCGGCAATCTCATGGTCATTCCGCACGGCCGCGACCAAATCTGGCTCGAGAGCCTCGGCTTCAAGGATTTCAAAGGACTGCACGGCGGCCCGACCGCCGACGAGATGGAGACGCAGCTGGCCGCCCTGGCCTACGGTTGATCCGTGGGTTGCGTGACCGGGCCCTCCAGCCGGAGGGGCGGCAGATACTCAGCCACCAGGGTTCGGTCCCACCACGCGCCGGTCCCGCGGCGCTCCTGCCCCGTCGTGAAGCGGTAGCGATAGAACTGCGCGCGGATGAACCTCGGCGGCCGGTCCGGGAAAGGATTGTGGCGCAGCAGCTTGAGGGTGGGCCGATCGTTGGCGAGGAGTTTCTCGACAAAGGTCAGCAGCCAGGGATGCTCAAACGGCGACGCCATCGCGGCGAACCACATCAACCAGTCGAGGCGCAAATGGTAGGGGGCGATCTGCGGTGGCCGGCGATGGGGATCTCCCGGCTTGCCCTTGAACTCGTACGCCTTCCAGTCGGCATCCGGAAGCGGCAACTCTGCCCCGGTCCCCTCGAGGATGATCTCGTACCGCACCTTGGTGATGGAGCCGAAGGCCCCGTAGCTGTTGACGAAGTGGTAGCGGTTGAAGCTGAAGTTCATGCGCTGCCGCCGCGACAACATATTGCGCACCGGCCAGTAGCTCAGTACCACCACCATCAGCGTCAACGCGACCGAGAGGATCTGCCACCAGAGAGGAAGCGGGGCAAGAGACGCCGGCGTGACGGGAAGCACGTGCCCCAGCACGTGATCGTCGAAGGTGGTCAGCGCCAGAAGAATGGCCATGAAATTGAGCCAGGAGAAGTTGCCGCTGGCGACGAGCCAGGCCTGGCTGAGGATGATGATCGCGCCCGCCAGCGACGCGACGGGCTGTGGCGCAAAGAGGCCGAAGGGCACGACCAGCTGGGCAAAGTGATTCCCCAGGACTTCGAGCTTGTGGACAGACCGCGGAAGGTGGTGGAAATACCAGCTCAACGGGTTCGGCATGGGTTGGGTCTCGTGGTGGTAGTTGAGACAGGTGAGGTCGCGCCAGCAGGGGTCACCGCGCAGCTTGATCAAGCCCGCCCCGAACTCCAGTCGGAAGAGAACCCAGCGGAGGAGGAAGATCACCAGCAGCGGTGGCGCCGGCCGGCCGTCCCCGAAAAACGCTGCCAGCAGGCCGACTTCCAGCAGGAGCGACTCCCAGCCGAACGCATAGAAGATCTGGCCGACGTTGACGATGGACAGGTAGATCACCCAGAGAATCAGCCAGACGGGGATGGAGACCCAGGGAGGCGCGATATCCGGCACTCCGACGGCGACGGCAGCCGAGAGGATGAGACCCGTCCAGGAGAGCGCTGCCAGGAAGCGGTCCGAGTAGTGCAGGTGGAAGAGGCTCGGCGCTTGCCGGAAGCCGGCCAGCCGCAAGAAATAGGGGACGGGCAGGAGGCCCCGCTCTCCCAGCAGGGGCCGAAATTGATTGATGGCGACGGCGAAGGCCACGAGATAGATGAGCGCCAACGCCCTCTCGAAGACAAGCCGCGTCAGCCAGTAGTCAGGGGCCTGCAGCCACTCCACGCTCGCGCCGCTCCTTCTGTGACTGGAAGACGATGAATCCTTTCTTGCGCTCGACCTGCTCGACGTTGCCGAAGGTTTCATCCATCATGGCCTTGATGGAGAGGAGACGGTTCACCACCACGAAGAGAGAGCCGCCCGGGCGCAGCGTCTCATAGGCTTCTCCCACGAAGCTTTGCAGGACGTCTTTGCCCCCATGCGTCGGTGGGTTGGACAGGGCGAGATCGAAGCGCAGCTTGTGAGGGAGATCGAGGGTGACGTCGGAGAGCACGACGTGCGCGTTCTCGATGTGATTGCGGCGGACGTTCTCTTCGGAGAGACGGGCCGCCCGGATATCGGTGTCAACCATCCAGACTTCCCCGCGGGTCAGGGCGCCGGCGACGGCGATGCCGATAATCCCGATCCCCGCGCCCAGATCCAGCACCGTTTCGTGCGGCTTCAGGCGCGGAAGAATCACGTCGAGTAGAAGTAGCGTCCCTTCGTCCGGTCCGTACTGGGAGAACACGCCCGGTTGCGTCTGGAAGTGAAGGGTGCGGCCGCCGATGTCGAGGGTGAAATGGCCGTACTGGCGGGTACGATCGCGGGGGCGCCGTTCCGTCACTGTCCCTCGGGCGAGCGGAGGGAGAAAGCGACCGACAGATGATCATCTTCCTCGATCCAGATCCGGCCGCCGTGCGCCTCCACGATGGCGCGGGTGATATAGAGGCCGATGCCGAGCCCTGACTGCCTGGGTGCGGGGCGTAAGCGGTAGAAACGCTCGAAGACCCGTTCGCGTTCCTCCGAGGGCAGTGGAGGCCCTTCGTCGCAGACAAAGGTCTGCACGGCACCGTCACTCAGCTGAATGGTCACCGTCACGGCCGTGCCCGGCGGCCCATACTTGAGCGCATTGTCGATCAGGTTGATCAGCACCTGGCGAAGGCGGACGGCATCACCCGCGACGTCCACACGGTCAGGGCTGTGGATGCGGAAGTCATGGTCGGGATGGAGCAGGCTGATCTCATCGACCACCTGCCGGACCAGGTCAAGGTAGTCGAGCGGCTCCGGGGAGCAGAGAAGAAGACCGCTGCCGATGCGCGAGAGATCGAGCAGGTCGTGGACGAGATCCACCAACTGGTCCGTCTGGCGCCGCATCGCCTTGAGGGGGCGCGCGATCGACTCGTCGGCGGTCCGGCGTTCGAGAAGCTGCAAGTATCCATGGAGGACGGTTAGAGGCGTTCTCAGCTCGTGCCCCACGAGGGAGAGGAACTCGTCCTTCTGACGATCCAGCTCGCGCTGCGCCGTAATATCCCGGAAGGTCAGGACGGCTCCCAATGGCCGGCCTGCGTCGTCGTGAACCGGCGTCGCGCTCCCCTGAATCACGACATCCTGTCCGTCGGCGCGCCGTGAGATCCATTCTTCTCCCGAGACGGTTTCCCCGCGTAAGGCACGTGCCAGCGGCAATTCCTCACGCGTGAAGTAGGTGCCGTCGCGCCGCCGCACCGCATAGGGCTCGATATACTCACCGATGTCGTGCCCCGGTTCCCACGCCTGCATGATGCGGGCGGCTGCCTCGTTGACGAAGAGAATTCGGCCATCCGGGCCGGCGCGGACCACGCCTTCTCCCATCTGGCGCAGAATCGCTGCCATCTCGGTGGCCGAGTGCGACGCTTGCGCATACAGGAGAGCGTTGTCGATGGCCAGCGCGGCTCGCCGCCCCAGTTCCTCGGCCAGCGAGAGATCATCGTCCGTGTACGGGTCCGGACCGCTACTGAGGAACGTGATAGCGCCGCGTATGCGGTCCCGGGCGGTCAAGGGGACGATCATGCCGGAGCGGATGTTCATGGAGCGCATGGCGTCGAGGGACTCGTCGTTTCGGGCGACCGACGTGAGCATGTCGTCGCTGATCACCGCAACGAGGCGAGACGCGCCCGTCCGCAACGCTGCGGCGGCGCCGCTCCGTTCGTCCGGCGGGTACCGGGACGCGAGCGTTCGAATTTGCGCTTCCAGTTCGCGATCGTTGCCCACGATCGTGACACGCTCAAAGCGCCCGTCGTCCGACACGGTGTCCACGATGCACCAGTCCGCGATGACCGAAACCGCCAATCGGGCGACGGTGTCAAGCGTCGTTTCGTAATCGAGCGAATTGGCGAGGGCTCTTCCCACTTCGGCGAGGAAGGCAGCGCGCTGGGCGGTACGTTCCTCGCCGGCCAGTCGCAGAGCCCGTTCTCGCTCCGCGTCCTTACGGGCCGTGATATCCAGCAGGACATTGACGGCGGCGGTCACGTGTCCGTCCGCATCCCTGACCGGGCGTGCCCGCGCCCGCATCCAGCGCACGGGCGTTCCCGGGCGCCGGAAACCGAGGATCGTCTCGGCAGGCTCGTCGCCCAGCAAGACGCGCCGGCCGGGTAGATCGTCCGGAGGGAATGGCGAACAATCCTCCGTCAGAATTTCGAACTGCGTGGTGATGTCCTCCACGGGCAGATCGAGGAGAACATCCGGTGGCAGACCTACCAGCGCCGCGAAGCGGGCATTGACGTACAGGTACCGGCCGTCGGCCCCCTGGACCGCCACGGCATCGTCGATGCTGTCGAGGATAATGTCGAACGGGTGCGCCCGCTCGCTTCCCATCGACATCGTCCGATGCACCCGAGCCTCCCCACTGTCACACGTTTGCCGTCATCCGGAATGTGATCCAGTCTACCGCCGCCGCGCCTTACTGACAGATTTGGCAGGGACGGACGCGTTCAGTCCGGATCGCTGAGCGAATTCGTGATAAAGCCGGTAAAAGGTCAGGCGATCGTCGGTGGTGAGGACGGCCGCGGCATCGGCGGTTTCCAGCGCGTACGGGTACCCCGTCCCGACCACGATCTCCGCGCGGATGATGTCCACCACCTCGTCCACGCGCCCGGACTCGACGACCCAGCGCGGAAGGTCGAGCCGAACCGGCAGGGTGTCATGGCCGATCTGAAGGTAGGTGAAGCACAGATCGCCCGAGCGATCGCTGTCGTCGCGGCGATAGTACGGTAGAACGTCGCCACGCGCACACTGGAACACGGCCGTCCGATCGAAGGGCCGCATGGACCGGGCCAGAATCTGCCCGTCAAACACCGATCCGGCCGGAAGGTCGCAGGCCTGGGCCAGCAGGCCGGCAAGATCGGAGGCCAGCGACAGGTCGACGTAGCCGACCACCGGGACCTGCACACGCTCCGACGTGTCCAGGAGATCGAAGAGCGCGTCGAGGTAGCCGGTGCGGGCCTCGGGAGCGAGCCGGCCGGCAAAAGAGAGAACAAAGGTCCCGTCGACAAAGAGGAGCGCGTGTTCCCGCCCGGCCAGGGAGTGTAGCTGCTCGACGGCGGCCGTCATCTCGAGGGCAAAGCGTCGCCGGCTGAGCGCGGCGTCGGCATACAGGTAATCGTCGTTCTCCGGCGTCACGACCTCATCACGCACATCTTTGATGTACGGCCGGCCGGCGTCGTGTTCGTTGACGAACCAGGCGACCTGGATCAGAGAGACCGGCACGCCGAACTCTTTGGACGCCGGTATCTGGCTGCCGTCCACGGCCGCCGTGGGGATTCCGGACAGGGCGGCGAGCGCCCAGCGGCGCGCCTCCTCGGCCGACTGCCAGGTGATGCCGAACGGGATGATAAGGCCGCGCCGGTCCAGCTCAACCGTCGGCCGCGCTCCCGGCCACGGCACACCACCCAACCGGTCGTCAATCTGCACCGCTGTCATGCGGGCGAGCGCCCGGAGCGCGGCCTCATAGCGGCTCAACAGCTGCGCCGACTCATCGGCCACCCGCCGGAACGCGTCAGCCTGGGCGGCCAGAGCCTGTCCGGCGCGTTCGGGGACGAACATCAGGCGACGACCTGGGTCTCGTCCTCGTTCTTGACCAGCCGAATCAGATGATCGGTCTCGTGCTCGAAGGTGTCGTCGTGTGAAATGACGATGAGCTGGCGGAAGCCGCGCACCGCGCGGATCTGATCGGCGAGATTGCTGCGCCGGTCGGCATCCATGTTCTGGGTCGGTTCGTCGAAAAAGGCGAGATCCACCTCGCTCATCTCCTTCAGTAACGCCAGCCGCACCGCGAGGGCAGCGCTCATCTGCTCTCCGCCCGAGAGCTGGGCAAACGTGCGATCCTCCGGGCCGTGGCGCACCACGACCTCGTACTCGGGATCCCAGCGCAGCTCGATCGCGTGGTTGTCCATGATTTCGGCATAGATGTCGTTGGCGATTTGGGAGATATTGGCCAGCAGAGTGCGCGTGACCTCCGGGCCGGCGGTCTTGATAGTCTCGCGAATAAAGCGTAGATGGGTCTCCGTTCGGCCCAACTCGTCGCAGTCCGCCTGCTGAGCGACCAGTTTCTCTTCCTGACGCCGGTAATACGCGACATCGTCCTCGATGTCCGCGACGCGTTGCTCCAGATGACGCATGTTCTCCTCGGCCCGCGCGACCTCCTGGCTCAACTCGGTGTACCGGGTGGTCGCCGTCCGGTGGATCGCCGGGTCGTACGACTCGTCCAGCCGCGTATGTCTTTCACGCGCCACCTCCAGCGCTTCCTCGGCGCCGGCCAGTAGTGCCTCAGCTGCCTGCAGGGCGGCCGTTCGCTCCTCCACGCGTCCCGCTTCCTCACGGTGGGCGATGTAGCGCTCGTAGCCGGGGCGGTGCCGTTCGGCCCGCTCCTTTCGGTCCGCGATCTTCTCATCCAGACCCACGAAGCGCTGGAGAGCGGCGCTCAGAGCGCGCAAATGGTCACTTTCCTCCTGCAGCCGCTGCTGCGCGGTCCGCAAGCGGCCCTCGATCTCTGCCTGGCGAGCCGCCGTGCCCATCAGTTGCTGTTGGGTCGCTCGCGGATCTCCCAGTGCGTCCAGCTCGGCCCGCGCCGCTTTCCCATCGTCGGCGGCACCGGCCAGCCCCTCGATGCGCTCGTGCAGAGCGGCTCGCTGCCCGACCCGCTCGTCCAGGTCGTGTCTGTCGTGGTCCTGCTGCTGTTGTAGAACGGACAGCGAACCGGCGATCTGCTCCGCGCGCTGAATCGCTCTCAGCTCAGCGTCGCGCTCCGCCTTCTCGTCCAGCAGTTGCGATTTGCCGGCCAGCGTCGTCTGCAGCCCGGCGTACTCCTGACGGCACGCGGCGAGACGCTCTTGCAAGGTGGGGAGCCGCGTCTCACTGCCTTCCACACGCGCCAGTTCGACCCGCCACTCGTGCACCCGGCTCGCGGCGGCATCGGCCGCCCCCATCTGCGGCAGGAGGGCGGCGTGCTCTGCTTCCAGCGTGGCCAGCCGCGCCGCGTCGGCGGCGACGCGGTCATCGAAATGCTGGAGCGAGGTGGCATCCGAGGCGACGACCGGGCAGGTCAGATCGAGCAGGGGACAGTGGCTGCGCGTCAGCTCCGCGCGCGCAATTTCCTGGTAGTCGAGACCTGCGCGGAGACGGATCAGTCCCTCGTGCATCTCGCGTTCCCGGGCATGCAGCATCTCCGCCTGGCCGGCGACGGGTTCATCACCTGCCATCAGCGTGCGAATGTCCTGCGCGCGCTTGACCTCGGCCAGCACGGCATCGTGCTCCTGGCGGAGCGCGCTCCCCTCTTGATGGAGCTGCTTCGCTTGCTGCTCGAGACCCGCCATCTCAGTCAGAGTTGCGGTGATCGTGGCCAGGGCCGCTTCGACGTCGGCGCGGCGGGCAGCTTCCCGCTCCGCGGCGCGGGCGCTCTCAATGGTCTTGAGCCGGCCGGCGATGCGGTCACGCAGCGCCTCGATGCCCGCATCCGCCGCCTGCATCTCCGCCACCAGCTGCTGGCGCTCCTTGAGGGCCGCCGCGGCGGCTCGTATGCGCTCCTCCAGCGCGGCCTGACGTTCCACCTGCGGAACCAGAGCCGCCGCGGCCTGCCCATCGGCCAGGGCTTGCGCGCGCTCCACATCGAGACTCTCAATCGTCTCCTGAACGGCAGCCAGGCGCGCCGCGACTTGTCCTGATTCACTCTGCAAACGATCGCGCTCTGCCCGAATCTCGTCCAGTTCGGCCAGCTCGCGGTGGATCCGCTCCAGGGCATAAAAGTCCGTCTCGGTCACGGCCACCACGGCCTGCGCCTGCATCGCCGCCGTCAGGGCCGTCGCCGCGTCGTCACGCCGATTGCGAGCAAGCCCGGCGGCGTAGTCGCCCTCGCGCAGCGCCGCTGCGGCGGCCGCCACGTCGCCGGCGAGGGTATCGAGGGCCGTCTTCATCGCCTCGCATTCGCCGCGTTCGGCCCGGAGGCGATCGAGTTGTTCCCCGCTCGTCCGGACCCTGTCGCGCAGCTCGCCGGCCTCCCGTTCGGTCTCGGGAATCTTGTCGACATCCGCGCGCAGCCGCGCGATCTCTTCCCGCACGCCGGCAACGCGGTCGCGGACATAGCGCTCGGTGTCGCGTAGTTTCTCCCAGGCTCGCTGATACTCCTCGACGCGCAGTAACGGATCGAAGATCGCTTTGCGGGTCGCGGCGGTACCCAGGAAATCGGCGGTCATCAAGCCTTGCGGCACGCCAATCGCGTTCTTGAAGAGGGATGAGAGGTCAGCCTCACCGTCGATACCGAGGGCGTTGGCCCGGATCCACTCCTGCACGTTGGCCGAGCGCTCGGCGAGACGCGTTCCGGTTTCAAGATCGGCGACATAATAGTTGCCGCTCGCGCCCACCTTGCGCACGACCTCATAGATGCGGCCGTCGAGCGCTTCGAGCTGGACGCGGATGGTTCCTGTTTTCTCGCCTTCGCGCAGGAAGTCCTGCTGGTTGTACGGAAGATGATCAAAGAGGGCAAAGCCGATGGCTTCGAGGATCGTGGTCTTGCCGGATCCGTTGTGCCCGCAGACGGCATTGATACCGGGCGAAAAGTCCAGGCGGGTGTGGCGATAACTCTTGATGTTGTCAAGCTCGAGGGAGAGGATCTGCATGCCGGCTTACTCGGTGACCGACGCCTCCGGCGCCGGGAGGGGAGCATCGCCCTCGGACACGCGCCGTGCCGTCTCGGCGATGTGGTCGGCGATGGTGGCCGGAACCGTGTTCTCGACGGCCATGCCCTTGATATCCAGAATGAGCTTGGCCCAGGCCGCCGCCGAATCGGCGTATTCCGGCCGGGAGTACACGAGGCGCTCCACCACGGTTCGCTCCACGTCGACCCGATCCATACGCTCGCGGCTCGAGACCGGCAGGATGCCGTCCTTCACGATGCTGTTGCGGACGCGGACCGCCAGCGGATTGAAGCGCTCTTCGACCGCCGCCTTGAGCCGCTCGATCGGGACTTCCTGGCGCCCGAAGGACGCCACGCCGCCCAGATCCAGCTCGATAATCGCTCGCTCCGGGATGCCGGTCGTTGCCGCAATGCGTTCCTCCGCTTTCACGGCGAAAACCTCGGAGGTGTCGTCGTCCGACACAGCAGCGATGATGCGATGGAACGGACGCAGGTGCGGGGACGGGATGAACTCGGCCTGGTGCTTCACCTCGGCGTCGGTATCCACCGTGACATCGAAGAAACCGTGCGGCCAGTCGATCTCCTCAAAGGAGTTGACCTCGGTCGAGCCGGGATTATGGATCCAGTCGGTCTTGAGCTGCTTGTGGACATGCCCGAGGGCAAGATAGTCCACGGCGCCGTGGAGTGGGTTGATCTGGCCCATGGTGAGGCCACCGTGCATATGCGGCACCTGGCCCTCCATGCCGGCGTGCAGCATCAGAATCGTGAAGGGCGCGGGCTCGATCTGATCTTCCACCTCCTCGAGAATGCGAGGCAGGGCGGCGCCGTAGTACTTGATGCCGTAGATGCGCGCGCCCGCCACATCGAGCCAGGAACCGTGCCCCGAGTTCGGATCAAATGGGCGGAGCTCGGCGCGGCCATGGGCGTCGCGGTCGACGTTCAGGAGGGAGAGCAGGCCGTGGTCGCCCAGAAACTCCATCCACGACAGGTGCTTGTGGTAGTGCGGAGCATCGTGGTTCCCTTCGATCGCCACCACCGGGATGCTGCTCTCCCGCAGCAGCTGCAGGCCGTGCATGGCCTGACGGAGCGTCCAGGCGTCGGCGTTCGCCTTATGGAACAGATCACCGGCAATGAGGACGAAGTCGGCGCGCACGGTGATGGCGTGTTCGACCATGTCGAGATAGGCGCGGGCGAAGTCATCGGCGCGCTCGGCGAGGTTGTACTGCTCGTAGCCGAGGTGAATATCGGAGACGTGGATGAAGCGGAACGTGGTCATGCGGGCCTCAGTTCAAGCGTCACTATACCGGAGGTCGGAGGCCGCGGTCACGGCGATCCGCTCAGGCGTGAGCCGCGCTCCTGACCAGAGCGGGCGCCGCCGCCTGCAGCCGGGTCACGTCTTCCTGGTTCTTGAGGAGGACACCCAGCGTGTCGCGCACGGCCCGCTCATCCAGGGCGTCCTGCCCTAACGAGACCAGGGCGCGCGTCCAGTCCAGTGTCTCGGCGACGCCCGGCACCTTGTACAGATCCATCTCACGTAGATCCTGAATGAAGCGCACCACCTGCTGCCGCAGGATCTCCGGCGCTTCCGGCACCCGCGTGCTGACGATGGCGTACTCCTTCTCGAGAGTCGGGTAGTCGATCCAGTGATAGAGGCAGCGGCGCTTCAGGGCGTCGTGCAGCTCACGCGTCCGGTTGGAGGTGATGATGACGGCCGGCCGCTGCACCGCGGTGACCGTTCCGATTTCGGGAATCGTGACCTGAAAGTCGGAGAGCACTTCCAGGAGGAAGGCCTCGAACTCGTCATCCACCCGGTCGAGCTCGTCGAGCAGCAAGACGGGCGGCGCGCCGTGACTCTCGAGGGCGCGCAGGATGGGACGCTTGACCAGGAAGTCCGGACCGAAGACATCGGGAAGCGATTCGCGCTCGCCCTGGGCCTCGGCGAGGCGAATCGCCATGATCTGCCGCGCATAATTCCACTCATACACCGCATGTCCGATGTCGATGCCTTCGTAGCCTTGCAGGCGAATGAGCTCCCCGTTCAGGATGTCGGCCAGCACCTTGGCCACCTCCGTCTTCCCCACGCCGGCTTCCCCTTCCAGCAGGAGGGGCTTCCCCAGGCGCACGGAAAGAAAGAGAGCGGTCGCCAGAGAGCGATCCGCAATATAGCCGCGCTCCTGGAGCGCGGCTTCGAGAGCGTCGATGGAATCGAACGGGGAGTCAGGCATGCGCAAATTCCGCCCCATTATCGCGGATTTGGGCCATTTGACCTAGCCGGATGGGGGGACAGTGAGCAGGGGCCCGGCTCCTCCAAGGGAGAGCCGGGCCCCTGCTGCCTACGCTGTCATCTCACCGCCGTCGCGCTGATTGCGGAGGCGTTCTTTGCGCTTGCGGTCGTACTTTTTGAGGAGTTCCCGCCAGTGGGCGTACTTCTCGGGATCGGCTTTGATCGCCCGGTAGCGCCGCTTGTG